>OIZA01000160.1_pt1 | contig 39856 bp, 30 predicted proteins | sample 1588381 | NCBI WGS metagenome assembly OIZA01 (sample SAMN03283277) | human gut metagenome | biome: human-associated habitat; material: feces | host: Homo sapiens | place: Peru | collected 2012 | reverse complement strand
TGCGATAAACAGCCTTATCTTGTGGATTTTGGTTGAATTTATAGGGCTTGAAAGCTTGTTTGCGAAAATTCTCACTTCTTTTGTAGTGGCATTTTATAGCTTTTTCGCAAGAAAGGTTTTGATTTATGACAAAATTTAAAGGGGGTTTAATTTTTCGCGTAGCTTTGATTTCGCGCGAATTTCACACACAAAGCACTCAAAATTCACGCTTTTGCCTTTTTTATGCAAAATTTTATGTAAAATCTTACGCAAAGGCTTGAATTCCATTCTAAAAAGCCTTAAATTTCGCTTTAAAAACTTAAATTCCACACCAAAAAACCTTAATTTCACGCCAAATCTTAATTTCACTCCAAAAAATTTTAAATCCGCTCTAAAAAATTTAAAAATCAAACCCAAAGCCTTGAATTTTACTCAAATTCACGCTAAATTCCACAAAATTTAAGGCATTTAGCAAATCATAAGCAAATTTTCGCTACAATGCCTTAAATTCAACACAAGGATACACGATGAAAACTCTACACAAACTCACTCTGGCGGCGGCTTTGTGCGTGGCAAGCGCGCCTGCTTTGGAGTTTAGCGAGCTAGGACACAAATCTCTGTCTATGGGTAGCACGGGCGTTGCTCTTAAAAACAACCCCTACGCGATTTTCTACAACCCCGCATTAAGCGCGGCAAGCCCTGCCACACGGCTAGGATACGGGCTAAACGGCTCTTTTGCGGAGAAAAACATACTCCAAGTTTTCAACTACGACTTAAACAAAGTGCGCTATGAAGACATAGGGGCGTTTAACGAGTTGCTGAAAGACAACTTTGTCAATATCAAGTTAAGCGGTGCGGTAGCGTTTAAGCTCCCTGACATTTTGCCTTACGGGCAGCTTTCTGTGGGCTTTGCGCAAAGTGTGTATGCAGTAGCAAATTTCACGGGCGAGCTGAAAACACCGCAAAACATACAAGACGCCATTGACATTGTAACAGGCGCGGCAAAGCCCGTTACGCTCAATATGCGCCGTGTTGATATTATGGAAATCCCCGTTTCTTACGCCATCTCAAACGAAACGCCCATCGGGCAAGTAAGCGTTGGTGCGGCGGTGAAATTTATGAACGCATCGAGCAAGCTCACTAACAAGCCTTTGGGCGTCAATGACAACAAAGATGATGTTTTAAATGATGTTAAGGATACGCTCAAAGGCTCAGGCGCGACAAGTGCGAGCAATGTGGGCTTGGATTTAGGCGTGGTGTATAGCCCTATGGATTTGGGGTTGAGCGTGGGTTTGAGCGCGAAAAACCTGAACGCGCCAAAGTTTAAATTCGGCGAAAACGGCGAGCTGAAAATCAAACCGCAAGCTAGACTTGGCGCAGCGTGGGAGCTGGGCGAGATAGTGAGTATCGCTGGGGACATTGATTTGACGAACAACGAGCTTATCAGCGCGAGCAAAGAAGCGAAAAAGCAAACTTCGCAAAAAATCGGCATAGGCGCGGCTGTGGATATGATGTTTTTCGGTGCAAGGGCTGGCGTGGCAAAGGACTTGCGACAGGACAACGGGGCGATTTTATCACTCGGGCTTGGCTTTGGCTTTTTGGACATAGGCGCGGCTGTGGCGACAAAGACTTCAAAGGTAGAAAACACGAGCTATCCACGCTACTTTGCCATCACTGTTGGCGGCGGGTTTAGTTTTTAGGGGTTTAACTTAAAAAGGCGTGGCGGCTTTGTCATACTGAGGCGTTAGCCGAAGTATCCACGCTTAAATTTAAAGTGTAAATTGCATTTTTAAGTGTGGATTTTTCGCCTTTTTGTAAAAGGCTCAAAATGACAAATTTAGGGCTTTTATCTTTGAAAGCTCACTCAAAATGACAAATTCGAGTGTAGCGCAAAGTCTTAAATTTAAAAAAAGAGATTTTTCGCTACGCTCAAAATGACAAAATCAACCTTGTCATACTGAGGCGTTAGCCGAAGTATCCATAAATTTAAAGTGCGAGTTTGCACTTTTAAAGCGCATCTTAAATTCTGTGGATATTTCGCTACGCTCAATATGACAGCAGTGGTGTGGATTTTCGCTTTTTAACGCAAGCTCAAAATGACAGCAAAAGGCTTTTAAAGTTTTGTTTAAATTGTTGAATTTAAGGCTAAAATCTCACAAAAAACAAAGCTTTAAAACTCTTTCGACAAGAGTATCCACGAGCGAAATTTGATTTGCTTTTGCAAATCTTTCGCTTGGGCTAAATTGTCTCTTGCGCTTTGTTTTTGTGGCAAAGGTTGCTTTTTTTCTATGGCTTGCCGCGCCATTTTGCGAAAACAGCTCGCAAGGACAAAATGCGTAAAATTTTATGTAAAATTTGATTTTAAGGGCGAAATTCAACCAAATTTCACAAAAAATTTGACAAAAAAGCAAAAATCTGCAAAAAATTCAAGCTTTTTTGCAAAAAAATGCTAAAATTCAAGCTAAATTAAGTTTGACAAGCTACAATTACACGAAAATTTGACAAAGGAAAAGGGCTTGAAATCTTTATCAAAGGCAAGACACTGAAAGAACTTATCGCCTACAAGGGCGCAAACGGACAAGTATTTGACACGCAAAGCGTAAATTTAGGCATTGTAGGCGAAAATTTAGCCGCAAACGCCTTAAATGCAAAGCAAGCTAGCTCACAAAGCCCTGCAAAAAAGCATTCACAAAGTGATGAGTGCGATAAAAGTGCGGCAAAACAAGTCTTACAATGCAAAAGCTCATCAAAAAATGCCACAAATTCAGCCCAAAAAGACACTTTAAAAAACGCACACGCCGAAAACTCGTGCGCCACAAGCACGCAAGACGGGCTAAACGCCCAAAATTTAAGCCCCATTTACTTTGACGGCTCACAAGAATGCCTAGAAGTGTTGCGCCACAGCTGTGCGCACCTTATGGCACAAGCGATAAAAGCCCTTTACCCTGAGGCTAAATTTTTCGTAGGTCCCGTCATTGAGGACGGCTTTTATTATGATTTTCGCGTGAGTGAAAAGTTAAGCGATGAGGATTTGCCAAAGATTGAAGCAAAGATGAAAGAATTTGCAAACGCTAGGCTTGAAATTTCGCGTTATGAGCTTGACAAAAGCGAGGCAGTGGCTAAATTTAAAGATGATGATTTAAAGCAAGAGGTGCTTTTAAGGATACCTGATGGCAAGGTTGGCATTTATAGGCAGGGCGATTTTGAGGACTTGTGTCGCGGTCCGCATTTGCCAAATACCAAATTCTTGCAGTTTTTCAAGCTCACGCGCATTGCTGGGGCTTATTTGGGCGGCGATGAAAAAAGAGAAATGCTCACGCGCATTTACGGCACAGCCTTTGCAGACAAAGAGAGCTTAAAAGAGCATTTACGCATTTTAGAAGAGGCGAAAAAACGCGACCATCGCAAGCTTGGCACACAGCTTAAACTCTTTCATTTTGACGAGCAAATCGGCGGAGGCTTGCCGCTGTGGCTGAGTAATGGGGCTAGAATGCGCTCAAAATTAGAGCATATCTTGTATAAAGTCCATAGAATTCGAGGCTATGAGCCTGTTCGCGGACCTGAAATCCTTAAAGCTGAGGCGTGGAAAATCAGCGGACATTACGCAAACTACAAAGAAAATATGTATTTTACGCAAATTGATGAGCAAGAGTATGGCATAAAGCCGATGAACTGTGTAGGACACATAAAAATTTATCAAAGCGAAGTGCGAAGTTACCGCGATTTGCCGATAAAGTATTTTGAGTATGGCGTGGTGCATCGCCACGAAAAAAGCGGGGTTTTGCACGGGCTGTTTCGCGTGCGTGAATTCACACAAGATGACGCGCATATCTTTTGTATGCCAAGCCAAATCAAACCGCTTGTGCTTGAAATTTTAGACTTTGTTAGCTCACTAATGCGCGCTTTTGACTTTGAGTATGAAATGGAAATCTCCACAAAGCCTGAAAAAGCCATAGGAAATGATGAAATTTGGGACAACGCCACAAGGGCTTTAAAAGAGGCTTTGGACGAACAAGGGCTTAAATACGGCATTGACGAGGGCGGCGGGGCTTTTTATGGACCAAAGATAGACATAAAAATCACAGACGCCTTAAAGCGCAAATGGCAGTGCGGGACTATACAAGTGGATTTTAACCTGCCCGAACGCTTTGAGCTTGAATACACCGCAAGCGATAACACCAAACTACGCCCCGTAATGCTTCACCGCGCGATTTTGGGTAGCTTTGAGCGCTTTATCGGCATTTTGACAGAGCATTGCGCGGGTGAGTTTCCGTTTTTCATCGCGCCTACGCAAGTGGGCATAGTGCCAATAGCTGCAAATCATCAAAACTACGCCAAAGAAATTTACGCTGAGCTTTTAAATTTGGGTGTAGATAGTGAAATTTATGATAAAAATGAGAGTTTGAGTAAGAAAATCCGCACCGCCGAGCAGCAAAGGCTGCCGATGATTATCGTTTTGGGCGATGAGGAGCTTTCGCAAAAAAGCGTTGCCTTGCGCGACCGCAGGGCTAAAATACAAAAAAACCTTTCTTTGAAAGAGTTTTTAAATTTTGTAAAGGACAAACTAAATGAGGTGCGTTTTTGAGTAGGGATAAAGAAGTGCTGCTCAACAAAGAGATACGAGCGAGGGAGCTTCGCTGCATAGGCGATGACGGCGAGGCTTTTGGGATTTTAAGTCGCGATGAGGCTTTAAAGCTAGCAAGTAGTAAGGGGCTTGATTTGGTTTTAATCGCCCCTGAGGCAAAGCCACCTGTGGCAAAGGTAATGGACTTTGGCAAATTCCGCTATCAGCAGGAAAAAAAGCAAAAAGAAGCGAAAAAAAAGCAAAAGGTTATCGACATTAAGGAAATCAAGCTGTCGATTAAAATCGCGCAAAATGACATAAACTACAAGGTTCGCCACGCTTTGGAGTTTTTAGAGCAGGGTAAATTTGTGAAATTTCGTGTGTTTTTAAAGGGGCGCGAGATGCAAAACCCAAGTGCAGGCGTGGCACTACTTGAAAAGGTGTGGCAAAGCATAGAAGACAAGGCAAGCCGCGAGAAAGAGCCAAATTTTGAAGGACGCTATGTCAATATGCTTGTAACGCCGAAGAAGGGGTGAATTTACAAGGCAAAGCGTTGTCGCCATTTTAAAGGCGACTTTTTACAAGACTTTAACGAAAAAAGTCAAAAAAACAAAAAAAGATAAACAAGAACGAACAAGTCAAAAAACAGCTTGAAGTGCTTAAAATAGCCATTCAAACCCAAGATGAAACGCTTATAGCGCATCAGCTTGCTAAGTTTGATTTAAGCGAACTCACAAATTTAGTGCAAACGGACAGAGTTAGGGCGTTAGCTCATATCGATGCTATGCTTTTGCAAGGCGATGACAGCGTGTTTGACAAGCTCATAGAGTGGGCTAACGAACGCGAGATTTCGCCGAGTAAGTTTCCGCGAGACAAAGACGCGCTCAAAGCCCTCAAAGAGCTTAATCTCTCTGAGTGCAGTCTCAAAACCCTACCCCAAGAGCTTGTGTGTTTGCAAGGGCTTGAAGAGCTGAATGTGAGCAAAAATAAATTTCAAGGTGTCGTGCCAAGGGTTATTTGTGAGCTTAAAAATCTCAAAACGCTGATTTTAGGGGGTTGTGGCTTAAACGATTTGCCCGATGAATTTGCAAATTTGCAAGGGCTTGAAAGTTTAAATTTAAATTCCAACAAATTTGAAAAAGTGCCAAAAGCACTTTACGAGCTTAAAAATCTCAAAGAATTGATTTTAAACGAGTGTGGTTTAAGCTCTTTACCTAATGAATTTACAAAGCTACAAGGACTTGAAAGTTTAACTTTGGTGAACAACGGCTTGTATGAATTCCCAAAAGCCCTTTGTCAGCTCACAAGCCTTAAAAAACTTGACTTATTGCGCTGCGGATTAGAAACCCTGCCTTATGAAATCGTAAATTTGCAAGGGCTTGAAGAGCTGGTTTTGGGCTATAATATTTTCAAAGAATTCCCTAATGCCCTTTGTGGGCTTATAAATCTTAAAAGCTTGAATTTAGCCAACTGTGGCTTAGAAACCTTGCCCGATACCCTTGAAGTCTTACAAAAGCTTGAAAAGTTATACCTACCATTAAATCAGCTCGTTTGTGATAAATGGCTTGATTCAAGGGATTTGCCACAAGTTATTTTTAAATTAAGAAATTTACAAGAATTAGATTTATGCGAGTGCAACATACCTTCTTTCTCTACCCTGCCTAAGGAATTTATAAATTTGCAAAATCTTAAAAAATTGTTTATTAACTCTGCTAATTTTTGCTATGACGATGAGACATCAGTGCTAGACAAGCTTCAAATTCAAATAGAAAGTAGAGGAGAGCAATTAGAAATCCGCGACTCCTCTGATTTTGAGTTCTTCTGGTGGGATTTTATATAGCGTGTAACAATCTTACAAGCAAGACAACCAAAGCGACAGCCATCTTTGCGTGGCTTTAAAGCACAAAGAGCGACAAAGCGACTCTTTTTGCAAGCCTTACCGAAGCAAAGCCATAAATGGCTTTTGCTTGTCTTTGCACCCCTTGCAAACAAAAGCGTGGTATCTGTGTCATCATTGCAAGCAAGTCTAAAAGACAAATTCAGCTTGCTGATACTTGCGAGAAAGTTTAAAAGGCAAATTCAGCTTACTTTGTCATTTTGAGCTTTCGCTAGAAAGCGAAAAATCCAAAGAATTTAAGATACACTTTATAAAGTGCAAACTCACACTTTAAATTTGTGGATACTTCGCTAGCGCTCAGTATGACAAATTTAGGCGTCTGTTTGAATTTGTCGTGGATTGCCACGCAAATTTTTGCAAAATTTGCTCGCTTAAAAAGAATTTGCATAAAAATCAAAGCAAAGTTAAAATACACTTTTAAACCCCCGAATTCAAGGTAAAAATTCAAAGCGTGCTTTAACAAAAGAATTCACACGAAATTCAAGCGCACTTAAAAAAGAATTCACACAATTTTCACGCAAAACTCTAATGGATACTTCGCTGCGCTCAGTATGACAAAAATAAGTCAATATGATAAATTTACACACTAAATTCAAAGTAAAGCAAAATTCAAAACACGCTTAAAAAATTCGCGCAAAATTCAAAGCGTGCTTTAAAAAAAAAGAATTTCACACAATTTTCACTCAAAATTCTAATGGATATTTCGCTAACGCTCAATATGACAAATTCGCGCACTTAAAAAAGACTTCACACAAAATTCGCGTAAATTCACTCAAAATTCACACAAAATTCGACATAATTTTACCCAAAACTCACTCAAATTCCACTAAAATCGAGCCTAAAAATTTGTCCTTGTTTTTCGCTTCTTCGTAGGTTTTTATGCTTGGTTCTTGGGCGTTTTTGATGATTTTATCGTCTGTGTGGCTCACGGCTTGCTGGTCAAGCATAGCCCAGCGCAGTTCGTAAAACTCCACGCGAAACATTTTGCCCGCCGTGTCAAGTGAGTATTGTGGTATCATATTTTTTTTGACGACTCTTATGCCGCTTTCGTCCCTACCCTTGTCAAGCCCGATGATATTGACTCTCACGCCTTTGATTTTGGGTATCATAAATTCTTTTTTCACGAGCACTTTGCTGGCAAATGGCACAAGTTTTACTTCGCCGTCAATTTCCATTTTAAATTCATTAAAAGCGTCTGAAAATTCAAAGTATTCAGGGTGCAACCTAGCTTGAAAGCGGTTGCCATACTGGATAAAATAGCCCTTTTTGTCAGCCACTATCGCTGTGATTTCGTTGCTCGTGGCATAATCATACTCGCGGTTGAGCGGAAAAGGCACAAATTTAATGTCCTTGCGCGGTTTGTCAAGGCTGATGAGAATTTTGCTTGTGAAAAGTTTGACGATGATTTCTTTGTTTATGGCTTGCTGCACGCCTTTTGGGCTAAGCTCAAAGTCGCGCTCAAACTCTATGCCAGCGGTTTTAAGATAGTTTTCAATCGCCACTAAATGATAATAAGCCCTTAAATTCACGGGCAGATTTTTGCTCGCTTCGTTGGCAAAGGCGGCTTTGTTGTTGGAGATGACAAAATAAGTCAAGGCTTTGAGCATTTCGGTGTCGGCAAGCTCTTTTGTCTTGGTGTTTTTAAGATGATATTTGTGCTTTTCATTGATAAGTTTAGAATTTAGCACTTCAACGGTGTTTGTGGCGATGCGCTCTAACTCGCCCCATTTGCTCGCGTTGATTTCTGTGGTGTCAATCACGCTTGAATTTCCCCAACGCTTCGGGTTTTTCAGCTCATCGACAAAGGTAGGGTGATAAAAGCCCCAGCCATCGTGCAAATTCAGCACCATTCCAACCTCATCGCGCAAAATCAACTCTTTTATGCGCTGTATAGTCGCATAGTCGGGGTCGTCTTTGTTAAGCTCGGCGAATTTGCGGTTCAAGTCGCCTTTGACGCCGCGCGCCCTTTTGATGATACTATCAAAGGCTAAATTCGGCGCGACAATGATTTTGCCTTTGGTAATGTTATAATCACTAATCAGCAAGCTCGCAGCGTGAAAGCCTCCCGGCTCGTCCCCTTGCATACCGCCAAAAATCAGCACCGTGTTTTTGTCCCCCAAACTCTCGCCCTTTTCGCTGATGGTAAATTCCAGCGCAAAAAGAGCGTTCATAAAGAGCAATAAAAGCGCGAGTTGTTTCATCGTAACCTTTTGCAGAATTTTCTCACCTCATCATCAAGCTCAAAAATTTCATCTAAATTTGAAATTTTAACGCTTTGAAAGTGCTTCAAGGCTTTGAAAATCCCTTTTGAAATGTCTAAAAACCCACATTTTCCAGCCAAAAACTGCTCGACTTTGATTTCGTTTGCGGCATTTATCACAACGCCTAAATCCAAATTCGCCAAAAATTCATCTTTAAGGGCGAAAAGCGGGTATTTGTTTAAATTTATGCTGTGAAATTGTAATTTAGAAATGGTAACAAAGTCAAGTTTTTTGATGATATTTTGCGGATTTTTTATTTTCGCACTCGGTAAAATCGCCTGAGAAATGGCAAGTTTCATATCAGCATTTGACAAAAAGGCACTCACACCGCCGTCTTTAAACTCACAAAGAGCGTGAATAAGGCTTTGCGGCTCTATGAGTGCGTCTATGTGCCTAATGCCAAAGAGATGATAGGCTTCAATGACTTCAAAGAGTTTGTTTATCATAGTTGCGCTGTCTATGGTGATTTTCGCGCCCATTAGCCAATTTGGGTGCTTTAAAGCCATTTGTGGCGTAACGGTGGCTAAATCTTTGAGTTTAAATTTAAAAAAAGCCCCACCGCTTGCCGTTACAAAAAGCCTTGAAATTTCGCTTTTTTTGTGGGCTTTGAGTAAGAAATTTAAGGCTGAATGCTCGCTGTCTATGGGCGTGATTTTCGCGCCTTTTAGGAATTTGCCAGCGATGACTAGGCTTTCTTTGTTTGCTAGGGCTAAATGCTTGTTTAAAGCCTTTGCCTTTAAGCTCGCGCGAAGCCCCGCAAAGCCAACTATGGCGTTTAACACAAGCTCATCATCGCAGCTTTCAAGCAGGCTTTCAAGCCCGCTTTGCCCGACAAATAAGCGTTTTTTGTCAAATTTAACGGCGTTTTTGTCGGCATCTTCGCTGATACAGATAAATTTAGGCTGAAATTGAGCGATTTGCTCATTAAGCAAGGCGACATTGCGCCCGCAGGCAAGCGCGCTTACTTGCAGGCTAAATTTTTGAGCTAAAAAAAGTGCGTTGCGCCCTATGCTGCCCGTGCTTCCAAGAACTATCATCTACACCAACGCAAGCATAGCAAAGGCAGCGATGATGAGAGCATCTATCCTGTCAAGCATTCCGCCGTGTCCGGGGATAAGCTCGCCGCTGTCTTTAACCCCGCTTTGTCGTTTAAAATAGCTTTCAAGCAAATCGCCGATAACCGCAAAAACCGCCACGACAAAAGCCGTTACAAGGCTTAAAGAAAAGTGATACCCAAAAAGCCCAAAAAGCGTGCCAAAAAGCGTGGCACAAGCTATGCCGCCGATGACACCTTCTCTTGTTTTGTTTGGGCTTGTAGGCGAAAAGGGCGTGCTTCCTATGAGTTTGCCGATGAAATAAGCCCCGCTGTCGCACACCACCACGATGAAAATCAGCCAAAAAAGCGTGAAAACACCACTATCCAAATACACCTGCCACAACGCAAAGATAGGCAAGGTAGGGTAAAGATAAGGCAAGGCTTCTTTTAAATTCTTTGCCTTTTTATACACAAGCGCGCCCACGACAAGCAGCAAAAGCCCAGCACCGCAAGCTAGCGGCTCTTTGCTGATGCTCGCAAGGACAAGGGCTAAAAGAGCGAAAAAGACATTTGCACTTGGCGTGTTAAAAAGCCTTTTTGCCTCATCAAAGGCGATATATAAAATCGCGCCAAAGATGATGAGATTGAGCCAAAAGCTATCTATAAGAGCGATGAAAATCACCGCCACAACAAGGGCTACACCCCAAACAATGCGCGTTTTGTCAAACATAAATCTCCCTTAAATGCTAATATCAAGGCTATGCAAGCCAAGTTCGTTGTCCTCACTGCTCCGCGCTATCTTGCGCTTTTGCTTTTCGTCCTTGTCGTCTTTCCTGCGCCTTTTGGAGCTTTCCTCCTCGCGCTTTTCTTTAATCTCCTCTTGCACCTCATCAGCAGGTGCAGCCTTGTCGATACGCTCGACAGATTTTTCCTTGCCTTGAAATTCGGCTAAATTTGCCAAAGCCGCAAAACTCTCTTTGCCACGCTCGTTAGCCACTTGCGTGCTAGCCACAGCGGCGTTTTGACTGACAAAAGTTGAGTTGCTTAATGGTGTAATCGCCATTTTCACTCCTTTGTGATGCGAATGCTTTTAAAGCATTTGTATTCCACCAGCGCCCCACCTTTGGGCGCGACATTTTCCCTGCGTGTATAATCGACCAAATACGCGCCTTTGTTTAGCTTTGAAAAATGCACGCAAAGTTTTCCTACGAATTCTAGCAAATTTTGGTTTAAATTTTGCTTGTTTGTCCGCACAATCGCGTGCGCTCCCGCATAATCCTTTATGTGAAACCACATATCGTTTTTTTTCGCAAATTTTAGCAAAAATTCATTTTCTTTGGCGTTTTTGCCGACATAAATTTTTACCCCATCATAATCAAAACTCGCTACCTGCGCGCTTTGCTCTTTTTTTTGTCTTTCGTTCGCGCTCTTTTTGGGGGCTAAAATCTCACACTCAAAGGCTGAATTTGACGCCTTTATGAGCGTAATCAACTCTTTTTGCGTGTCGATTTTTTGGCTTAAATTTTCTTTTTGAATGTGTAAATTTGTAGCTTTTTGTTTGAGTTTTTTAGCCGCCTTAAAGGCTTCATTAGCCCAAATTTTAGGCGCTTTGTCGATGATGAATTCAAGTTTTTTGCCATCAAAATCATCAAGGCTTATCTTTCGCTCAAAATCCTTTAAAGCGTATAAATTCGCCGTGATGATTTGCGCTTTGTGGCTTAAATTTTGGGCTTTTTGGGCTAAATCGCTTTCATTTTCAAGGGCGTTTAGGGTTTGTTCTAGCTTTTCTATGCGCTTGTTTAAGCCCGAAATTTTAGCTGTTTTAAGGGCATTTAGCCTTGCTTGGTTTGTTTTTTCAAAGGCGTTTTGAAAATAAACTTGAAAATTCTCAATAGGCTCAAAGCTTTCATTTATCGCAAATGGCGGCAAATCTTTTAAGCAAAGTCCCACTTTTATAGGGCGAATGCCGTTGTCAAAATGCCGCAAAGCCGCTAAAATAGTCTTTTTTTCATCGGTGATGATGACATTTGTATTTTTGCCCGTAAATTCAAAAAAAATACTGCTCTCAAAAGCCTTGTAGGATTTATCTAGCCTAGTTTTGATGAGTAAAATGCGGTTGTTTTCAAGCACGCTGATTTCGCGTATGCTGGCTGAGTGAAAAAATTTTTTTAAGGCTATGTCAAAGGGAGCGGCGTAGTTTTTGTGATTTTGCGCCCCATTTGGTGCGTAAATGGCACTTTTTGCGCGGTTCATATCAAAGATGAGCGAAATTTTATCAAAACTCACGCACAAGGCATTATCATCAACGCGCGTTATGGAGTGGATTTTAGCGCAATCTCGTAAAAAATCAGCGATTTGCAAAAGCTCGGTGTATTTCATAGTGATATTTTAGTCTAAATTTGATTAGCTTTTTGCTTTTTTGTTGTAAAATATCACTACAAACAAAAGGGCAAATGATGAGTGAAATTCCTTGCGTAATCCTTGCTGGCGGGCGTTCAGCTCGTATGGGCGCGGATAAGTGCTTTTTGGATTTTAAGGCTAAAAGCCTTATTGAGTGGCAGTTTGAGAAGATGAGCAAGCTTTTTGCAAGCGTTTTTATCTCGTGCAAGGCGGACAAATTTGGGGGCAAATTTGGAGAAAAAACGCTGATTTTTGATGAAAATTTAGAATTTTTAAACCAAAATTCAAAAAATACTTTGAATTCAAATTTAAACTCACAAGGTGCGAATTTAAGAGTGAATTTAAATGCAAATTCAAGTGTGAATTTAAATTCGCAAGGCGTAAATTCAAGCATAAATTCAGCATTAAATCAAATTTCACGCCAAAATTCAAGCGCGAATTCAATGTCAAGTCAAATTTCACGCGAAAATTCAGCCCTTAATGCGAATTTAGCCAAGCCCAAGCGCGAAAAAATGGCGGATTTTTCATCAATGCTTGCTTTATACAGCGTTTTAAAGGCGTTTGAGAACAAATTTGTTTTCATCATCGGCGTGGATACGCCATTTGTGAGCGAAAAAAGCATTCAAAGGCTGATTTTAAGTGCAAATGAAGCCCTTATGATAGTGCCAAGCGTGGCAAACAGGGCGCATTTTCTTTGCGCCTTTTATCACAGCCAAATCGCGCCCTTGTGCCTAAAATGCTTGCAAAATGGCGTGCATAAAATCAGCGCATTAAGCCAAAATCTGCCCCCAAACGCCCTAAAATTCGTGGAATTTAGCGATGAAAATGAGTTTTTCAATCTCAACACCCCGCAGGATTATGAAAGGATAAAAAATGCGTAAATTTGTGCTTTTTGCTTTATTTGTGAGCCTTTTGTGCGCTGAAAGTGAGCTAAAACAGCCTTTAAGTGCTAAAAGCACACCGCAAAAGGCTTTGACAAACTCACAAGAAAGCACCTTACAAAAAGAAAATTTGCAAGAAAACGCCTTGCAACAAAACGAACAAAAGGCGGTAAATTCAGCCCAAAACTCATCGCTTGCCGAAGATGATGAGCCAAACATTTATGATTTTGCTAAAATCGCCACACGAGAATACAACGGCGAAGACACAACCATCAACATTTTGCGCATAAAAACCCACGACACGAACTATTTTTTGCCCTTTGCTTACACCTTTCACGGACGCCCAAATGACCCAAAATACAAGCAAGCGGAGACGAAATTTCAGTTCAGCGTGAAAAAAGTGCTGTTTGAAAATGTGCTTTTTTTAGGCGAAAGTTGGAATTTTGGCTACACGCAAACGGCGTGGTGGCAAATGTATGCTGAGAGTGCGCCCTTTCGCGAGCTAAACTACGCGCCTGAGCTTTTTGTGAGCTTTCCTTTCAGCGGTTTTGGCTGGCTTAAAAGTATGAGCGTGGGCTTTATGCACCAGTCAAACGGCAAGGACGGAGCGGACTCGCGCTCGTGGAACAGGGTTTATGCAAATGCGGTTTTTCATCACAAACGCTTCGTGTTTTTGCCACGACTTTGGTATATCGTGCCAGAATCAAGCCTTGATGAAAACAAAGACATTCGCAAGTATTTGGGGAATTTTGACGCGAAAATCGCCTATCTTGGCAGGGACACCTTCGCTTACATTTTGCTACGAAACAACCTAAATTTCAAGCACAACAAGGGTGCAGTGGAGCTAAATGCGGGCTTTGACTTGTTTGACAACGGCGTGTTTTGGTTCGTGCAGTATTTTAACGGCTACGGCGAAAGCCTAATCGACTACCAACGCTATATCAACAAACTCGGCATAGGCTTCGTGGTAGCATATTAAGCAAATTTAAGGGCTTTTTGTATTTGCAAAAATCGCTTTTTAATCCACACAAAAACAGCATAAATTTTATAATGTTTATCATTGATAAAATTTATTTCTTGCTAAAAATTCTTTTAAAATTTAAAAGAGTTCTCAAAATAAATGCAAAATTTTTGACAAAAATTCAGCTCAAAAATGCTTATTTAAAGTTTATTTTATGGGATTTGTCTTGATTTTAATAAAAATTTTTTATAAATTTTTTTGATATTTAATTTTATTTTAAGAAAATTTTGCTAACATTTCGCATTATTATTTTTGACAATTAAAATCAAAAATAATTAAATTCGTTTGCAAATTCTTTATAGGGAGGAAACAATGAAACAGAATTTAGCAAAATTAGTCTTTATCCTGCTTGGGATATTCATCGCAAATTCAGCCTTTGCGGAGGTAAAGGTTCTCAAAGATGTCTTGGGGCGCGAAGTTAAGGTAAATTTGCCCGCTAAACGCATAGCTTTGGGCTTTTACTATACTGATTTCATCGCTGTTGGCGGTGTAAAAGCGCTTGACAATGTCGTAGGCTTTTCAAAAGCCGTTTGGACGGACTGGACGCCCGCAAGCTGGGAGGTGTATAGCAAGGCTGTGCCTCGTCTTAACAAGCTTGCAGACTTTGGCGAGGCTGAGGTTGGCACTTTTTCGGTAGAAAAGGTGCTTGCTTTAAAGCCTGATTTGCTGATTTTAGCGGCGTGGCAGTGGCAGCTTTTGGAATTTGACCTTGAACCTGTCATTGAGGCGAACATTCCTATAATCATTTTGGATTATAACCGCGAAACGCTTGAAAGGCACTTGCTTTCAACCAAACTTTTGGGCGAAATCACAGGCGAAAAAAAGAAAGCCGCAGAGCTTGCCAAATGGTATGAAGGCATAGCAAATGAAGTGCAAAACCGCATAGCAAAGGCAAAGCGCAAAAAGCCTAAAATTTACATAGAATTTGGCAACAAGGGACCAAATGAAGCGGGCATTACTTATGGCAAGGATATGTGGGGTTCGCTTATTGATTTAGCGGGCGGAGAAAACATAGCAGCACCCTTTGTAACGCAATGGGCGCCGATAAACCCCGAGCAAATCATCGTTTCAAAGCCAGAGGTTATAATGATAGCAGGGCGCGAAACAGAGCTGAAAAAGAACAAAGAAGCTATGGTGATGGGCATAGGAATTGACAAAAAAGAAGCCCTAAAAAGACTAGCAGCTTACAAAAAACGCCCAGCGTGGAATTCGCTCCCAGCCATACAGCAAAACCGCCTTTATGGGCTTTATATGGGCGCTTCACGCAACCTAGCCGATGCAAGTATGATACAATACCTTGCAAAAGCCTTGTATCCTGACTTGTTTGAGGACATTGACCCGATTAAAACCTATGTGGATTTTCACAAAAAATATCTGCCGATAATCCCACAAGGCACTTTTGGCATTCGTGCTGAGTAGATTAAGGACAAATGATGAGCGAGCAAGTTCAAAGCGCACTCAAAGCACACAGAAAGCGTGAATTTAAACGCTTTGTTATCATCATCAGCTTTTTGGCTGTGGCTTTTATCTCACTCATTTTTGACATAGCCACAGGTCCATCGCTTTTGCCCCCACGAGAGGTTTTAGACGCGCTTTTAAGCCCTTTTTTTGACGACATAAGTGTCGATGAAACGACTTTGGCGATAGTTTTTGATTTGCGTTTGCCTATCGCGCTTATGGCGTTAGTGGTTGGCGGTGCTTTGGGCGTGGGCGGGGCTGAAATCCAAACCCTGCTTAACAATCCTATGGCAAGCCCTTATACTTTGGGACTTGCAGCAGCAGCTGGCTTTGGGGCAAGCCTTGTCATCGCCTTTGGGAGCTTTGGTTTGCCCTTGCTTTTTGCTGTGCCTGTTGGGGCTTTTGTGATGACTATGCTTAGCGCGGCGGTGCTTTTTTCCTTTGCGGCTATGCGCCGTTTTAGCTCAGCCACACTTGTGCTAGTAGGCATTGCGCTTTTGTTTTTGTTTCAAAGCCTACTTTCGCTCGTGCAGTTTTTATCAAGCCCTGAAATTTCGCAGCTCATTTTGTTTTGGCTTTTTGGGTCTTTGCAAAAGGCAAATTGGATAAATTTAGCCGTGATTTTTGCGGTAAGCACGCTTTGTATCGCCTTGCTTTTAAAGGACTCGTGGAAGCTCACGGCTTTAAGGCTTGGTGAGGCAAGGGCAAAAAGTATGGGCGTGAATTTAAACGCCTTGCGCTTTCGCACCTTGCTTATCGTCTCCATAATGACAGCCACAGCCATTTCTTTTGTCGGCGTTATCGGCTTTATCGGACTTGTCGCCCCGCATATCGCTCGCACTCTTGTTGGAGAAGACCAAAGGTTTTTCTTACCAAGTGCTATGTTTTGCGGTGCAGCCTTTTTGTCCATAGCCTCAGTGCTTTCTAAAATCATAATCCCCGGCGCACTCTTTCCTGTGGGTATCGTTACTTCTTTTGTCGGTGTGCCGTTTTTCTTTTGGATAATTTTATCAAAAAGGAAAAGCGTATGTTAAGGCTTGAAAATTTAAGCATTTATCGCAATGAACTTTGCGTGGCAAATGCCATAAACAGCGAATTTGAAGCGGGCAAAATTTATGCCATACTTGGTCCAAATGGAGCGGGCAAAACCTCGCTCATCTCGGCAATGTTTGGGGATTTAGCCTTTAAGGGCAGCATAGCGCACAAGCAAATGGAGTTAAGTCTTAAAAATCATTTCGCGTGGAAAAAACGCATAGCCTATATGCCACAAGATAGTAGCGTAGATGCGAGTTTAAGCGCGCTTGAAGTGGTGCTTTTGGGGCTGATTGACCAGCTTGGAATGTATGTGAGCGACACGCAAATTTCGCAAGCATTAAGCCTTATGGAAGAACTTGGCATTTTGCATTTAGCCAGCAGAGACATTTTAAATTTAAGCGGCGGGCAAAGGCAAATGGTGCTTTTTGCCTCCGTGCTTATCAAAGCGCCTGAAATTTTGCTGCTTGATGAGCCTGTAAGCGCGCTTGATATGCACCATCAATGCGTCTTGCTTGAATGCGTGCGCTCATACACGCGCAAAGAAAAGCTCATCACAGTCATCATCTTGCACGATTTATCGCTTGCTTCGCAGTTTGCTGATGAACTTGTGGTGTTAAGTGATGCTAAAATTTGGGCGCAAGGCGAAGCAAAGGGCGTTTTAACGAAAGATTTAATCGAAAATTTATACAAAATCAAAGCCGACATTTTCTATGATGAGAGCAACAAGCCCGTCATCGTGGCAAAATCAGCACTTAAAACAAATATCTTAACAAAGGAGGAAAAATGAAAAAAATAGTTAAGATTATCTCAGCAACAGCGTTGCTTTGTGCCTTTGCTTATGCAAAGGATTACGAAGTCAAAATGCTTGATGTTAATGACGAAGGCACTATGGTCTTTGAACCCGGTTTCATTCACATACAAAAGGGCGACAGCATTACCTTTGTGCCGACACACAAAACGCACTGGGCTAAAAGCGTGCTTGTCCCAGAGGGCGCAAGCAAATTTGAAAGCAAGCTAGATGAAAAAGCCACTTTTAAATTTGACACAGAGGGCGTTTATATCTACGAATGCCCGCCGCACAAGATGATGAATATGCTAGGCATTATCCAAGTAGGCAAGGCGACAAATGCAGCCAAAGCAAAAGCCGCCGTGCCAAAACTTGAAAAAAGAGTTAGCGAAAACAAGGGTCGCCTTGAAAAGTATGCCACACAAATCAAATAATGAGTTTGTCATACTCTCGTGCAAGGACTATCCGCAGGGCAACTCAGCCTTGCAAGGACTTTGTGCGCACTTAAAGGCGTTTTGGGCTGAAAGGGGCGTTGAATGCGAGGCAAAAATCGCCCCTTGGCGCGGGTTTGATTTAAAAAATTTAAGCTCAAATTCAGTGCTTTTGCCCTTAGCGGTGTGGGATTATAGCCAGCATTATGATGAATTTTTACGCTTTTTAGACGAAATCAAGCGTTTAAATCTTGCTGTTTTCAATCCCTTGCCCCTTTTGCGCTGGAATTTATCTAAACTTTATCTTAAAGAGTTAGAAAATTTAGGCTTTGACATAGTCCCTAGCCTTTTTGTGCGCCCAAGTCAAAATTCCATTGACGAAGCGCTCAAACGCGCAAAAATGTGGCAAAATCCCATCATCAAGCCCCTTGTCTCTCAAAGTGGCAACGGAGTTTTTAGGCTTGATGGGCTAAATTTAAACTCACTTTTTAAGGACAAACTCTTTAAAAACGGCTTTGTTTTGCAAGAATTTATGAGCGAGATTTTAGACAAGGGCGAGCTTTGCCTTGTGTTTTTTAACGCAAAATTTCACTATGCTATCACACGAAAGGTTGCTTGTGGCGAGTTTCGCGCAAATTCGCAATTTGGCGCAAGCGTTCAGAGCTGCGAAGTCGTGGAAAAAAGCTACCTTGACACAGCAAGGCAAATTTTAGCGCATTTGCCCCAAAAGCCACTTTATGCAAGAATCGATTTCATCACACACAAGGGAAAAGCCCTTATAAACGAGGTCGAACTCATAGAACCAAGCCTTTATTTTGATTATGACAAATGCGCCTTGCAAAATTTTTGCGAAGCTGTTTTTGCAAGCCTTAAATACCGCATTTAAAGCACAAAGGCATAAAATTTAAATTTTTAAGCTATAATGCCATAAAATTTAATCACAGCTGAATTTTCATAGAACTTTCACAAATTTTGCTGAATTTTAAGCTCAATTTTTGTGAAATTTGCGCTAAATCAAGCAAAAATTCAGCGCAAAAAGGCAAAATTTAGAATAACAAGGCAAAAATTTAAAATTGAGAACAAAAAAGGCAAAAATTTAAATTTTAAAATAAAAAGGCAAAATTTAAAAAATTTAAGACAAAAGGGGCAAGATTTGAAAGCACTAGCACTTTTTAGCGGTGGGCTTGATAGTATGCTGGCGATGAAGCTCATCACCTTGCAAAACATAGAAGTCAAGGCACTTCACATAAACATAGGCTTTGGAGGGCGCACGGACAAAAGCGCTGAGATGGAAAGGCGCGCTAAACTCGTGGGAGCGGACTTTGAGCTGGTAGATACTCGCAGCAAATACTTGCAAGAAGTGCTTTTCAGCCCGCGTTATGGTTACGGAAAGCACTTTAACCCTTGCATAGACTGCCACGCTTTTATGTTTAAAACCGCTTTGTCAATGCTTGAAAGCGAAAAAGCGCATTTCATCATCACGGGCGAGGTGCTAGGACAACGCCCGATGAGTCAAAGAGGCGATGCGATGAACAAAGTCAAGGCTTTGGCGAGTGAAAATTTAGGCGAAGATGCCGCCGCTCTCATACTCCGCCCGCTGTGCGCGAAAAACTTACCGCCCACAAAGCCCGAAATTTTGGGCTGGGTAGATAGAAACAAACTTGAAGCCATCAGCGGACGAAGTCGCATAAGGCAGCTTGAACTCGCCGAAAGGTTTAATTTTGAGGACTATGAAAGCCCGGGCGGAGGCTGTTTGCTCACTCTGCAAAGCTTTGCGGACAAAATCAAGGATTTTAAGGCTTATGATGATGAAATGAGCGTGAATGACGCGCAACTTTTAAAATTCGGGCGACATTTGCGTCTGCCAAATGGGGCAAAGATGATAATAGGGCGCGATGAGAGTGAAAACGCACATTTGCAAGCCTTACAAACGCCAAAGTATGAGAAAATCGAGCTTTTTGAGCTAGTGGGCGCTTTTTCGCTTTTGAGCGCAAATGCTGATGAAAAGGATTTAAATTTAGCCCTTAAAATCGCTTTAACTTACGCTAAAACAAGCTGCGCCCAAAGCTACAAAGTGGGCTTTAAAGATGAGATTTTAAGCGCAAAGCCCTTTGAAAGCAAGGGCGAAATTCAAAGGTTTTTGGTGTGCTAAAAGGCTGAATTTAAGCGAAATTAGTGAGAATTTTTGAATTTAAGCAAATTTTGATTGAAAGAAATTATTTTAAGAATTTTTTAAGTTTATTTGATTATAATTACAAACAATTTTTGATATAAAAAATCAAAATTGTAAATTCAATCTCAAAGGATACACAATGCTAACAAAAGAAGTTGTAAAAAGGCTGAGCGAACAAGTCGTAAAAGAAATGTTCACTTCAAACCTCTATCTCAGTATGAGTTCTTGGTGTCATACTCATCTTTTTGACGGAGCGGGTGCGTTTTTATTTGAACACGCTAATCAAGAAAGCGAACACGCTAGAAAACTCATCACCTACCTAAACGAGACGGATTCAGCGCTCATTTTAAGCGAAATCAAAAAGCCAGAAAGTGAGTTTAAGTCCTTGCTAGAAGTCTTTGAAAAAGTGTATGAACACGAACTTCTTGTAACAAAGTCAATCAACGAGTTAGTGGAATTTACACTCACGCAAAAAGATTATTCTTCGTTTAATTTTTTGCAATGGTATGTCGCCGAACAGCACGAAGAAGAGGCGTTGTTTAGGGGCATTGTCGATAAGATTAAACTTTGCGGCGAAAATGGTAGTGGATTGTATTTAGCAGACCAGTATATCAAAACGCTAAGTGGCAAATAGCCCAAAATTTTTGTGAATTTTTGTAAATGTGTGTGAAATTTTTGTAAATTCTTGTGAATTTTTACAATTTTTTATAAATTCGTGCGAATTCAAAGCAAAATTCAAGCGAAAATTCACACGAAATTCACGCAAATTTTTGCAAAAAAGAAACGAAATGAGACAAAAATTCAAGGCTTTTGGCTTTTGTATTTGAATTTAAGGCAAAATGCGCTAAAATCACAATAATTTTTTTAAAGGACGAAAGATGAGCGGTTTTAGCAAGGATTTTTGGGATTTTTGGGCGAAAGTAGCGCGAAAAAGCCTGAATTTAAGCCTTTTTAGCGTGGTTTTCATCGCCCTTGCGTTCAGTGCTTGCGGCAAAAAGCACACTCCGCAAAGCAAAGAAGAGCTCAAAGAGCTGGTGCACGATGAGAGTGTGTATCTTGGAGACATTGACACAAGGGACATTTTTGATATGAGCGAGCTTTTCGCTGCCGAAAACTGCGAAGTGCAGTGCAGGGAAATCCGCACGGATTTCAGCGGGATAGAGCTTTGGGACACGAGCAGCGTGGAAAGTATGGAGCTTATGTTTAGCGGGGCTACGAGCTTTAACAAAAACCTTAACGAATGGGACACAAGCAGTGTCAAAACTATGCGCCGTATGTTTTGGGAAGCCACGCACTTTAACCAACCCTTAGATAAATGGGACACGAGCAGCGTGGAGGATATGAGCGGTATGTTTTATCAAGCAAAATCCTTTAACCAACCCATTCAAGGCTGGGACACAGGGGCTGTGCGCGATATGAGCCTTATGTTTGCTGGTGCAGAGGCGTTTAATCAGCCCTTAAACCTTTGGAATGTCGAAAATGTCGAGGATATGCACGAAATGTTTAGCTTTGCGATAAGTTTTAACCAACCTTTGGACTTGTGGGATATAAGCAAGGTGCGCGATATGAGCGCTATGTTTCGCCACGCTAGAAACTTCAAACAAGGCTTAAATTCTTGGGGCAGCTTACTCAAAGAGGACGCAAACACCGAAAATATCTTTGTCAAATCGCCACTTTTTAAGGACAAAGCACCAAAATGGCTCAAAGAACGCAGGGTGTAAAGCCTTAAATTTAAGTTTTGCAGGACTTCGCGCGACAAGGAAATTTGCTAGGATAAATTTTTGTCTTTATCCTCAAAAGGCGTTGATTTGCAAAAAGTGCTTGAATTTAAGGCTTTTTGTAGCGCAAGGTTGCGGCGTGAGTGAGCGCGATGGCTATGGCGTCCGTTATGTCAAGGGGTTTAATGTCCTTTTGTATGCCAAGTAGCCTTTTTACCATAAATGCCACTTGTTCTTTGCTGGCTTTGCCCTTGCCTGTAACGGCTTTTTTCACTTGCAAGGGAGAATACTCGGCAAATTCGCCGTGAAGTTGCAAAATTTTAAGGCTCAAAGCCCCGCGAAACTGCGCTAGTTTAAGGACGGACTGGGGATTGTAAGCGTAAAACATACTCTCAATGGCTACTTCATCGAAGCTATGCGCCCCAAATATCAAATCCAAGCCCTCGCAAAGCTCTGTGATTTGGTATTGCAAGGTTGATGGTTTGATTTTGATAAGCCCTGCCTCGATGAGTGAATTTTTGCCCGCATTTGCCTCGATGATAGCGTAACCGCAAAACCTGCTGCCCGGGTCTATGCCTAAGATTTTCACATTTTTACCTTTTGTTTTTTGTGAATTTCACGGCTGTGAAATTCTTTTAAATTTCGTGCAGCGAAAGTGCCAACTTACCAAAATTCTAGCAAAAACACGAAAAAACATTGAGAGAAACGCTTTGCTCCAAGCGAACGAAATTTTAATTTCGAGTTTCGCTTGTGAGCAACCGCGTTGAAAGAAATGTTTTGAGTGGTTTTGCTTGTCAAAATGCTTAAATTTAACACTAAATTTCAAATTTAAAGCATTTCACAAAGCGAAAACAAAGTTCCAAAACTTACTCAACAAGAGTTATCCACGAGCGAAGCTTGATTTGCTTGCGCAAATCTTTTCGCTCGGGCTAAATTGTTTCGTGCGTTTTTACACTTTGTTTTCGCTTGAATTTTACCTAAAATTCTTTTCGTTAAGCGAATTTTCACAAAATGTTTTTTATTGTAACCTTTTTTTATGAATTTTTGGGTAAAATATCAGCTTAAAATAAATTTTTTACCACAAAAGGTTGATTTTGGACGCGAGTGCCTTGCTTTCGCACTTCAAAGATGAAGTGTCAAAGAACGAATACGAAAACTACATTAGCTTGCTGAATTTTAGCGAAAAAAGCTCAAAGGCTGATTTTTTAGTCTTTACCGCGCCTAACGAGCTGATGGCGAAATTCCTGCAAAGTAAATATGCGGGCAGGCTGGCTTATTTTTATGAAGTGCAAAGCGGCAACAAAGCCAAAGTGCAAATTCAAAGCGTATTTCAAAAGCCCACAAAAAGCCGCACCAAAGTCGATATAGCTCAAATCAAATCCCAAAGCACGATACTCAACCCACTATACACCTTTGAAAACTTTGTCGTTGGGGATTCTAATCAATACGCCTTTACAACCTGCAAAGCCGTAGCGAACAAAGACAAGCTCGGCAAACTTTACAACCCCATATTTATCTATGGTCCAACGGGACTTGGCAAAACTCACTTGCTGCAAGCTGTGGGAAATGCGTGCTTGGAGCTAGGCAAAAAAATCATCTACGCCACGAGTGCGAACTTTATGAACGATTTTACCGCTCATCTTAAAAACTCCACTATGGAAAAATTCCACGAAAAGTATAGGAATTGCGATGTTTTGCTCATCGATGATGTGCAGTTTTTTGGCAAGACGGATAAAATTCAAGAAGAATTTTTCTTTACTTTCAACGAAGTCAAAGAGCATTTTGGGCAAATCATAATGACAAGCGATAATCCCCCAAATATGCTCAAAGGCATCACAGAACGCCTTAAATCACGCTTTGCAAACGGCATCATCGCTGATATAACCCCGCCTGAATTTGAAACCAAAATGGCGATTATCCGCAAAAAGTGTGAATTTAGCGGTGTGAATTTAGATGATGGAGTCATCACTTACATAGCCACTTCAATGGGCGATAATATAAGAGAAATAGAAGGAATGATAACAAGCCTTAATGCCTACTCGCGGCTCATCAACCAAGAAATCACGCCAGACATAGCAAAATCCATAATGAAAGACCACATAAAAGAGCAAAAAGAAAGCATTTCCATAGATGACATTTTAGCGGTGGTGTGTAAGGAATTTAACCTAAAATCAAGCGACATTCGCTCAAACAAAAAAACCCAGCAAATCGTTTTGGCAAGGCGGGTTGTGATATATCTTGCAAGAGAGCTTACGGGCGTTTCTATGCCGATTTTGGCGCGGCTTTTTGCGATGAAAGACCACACAGCCATTTCACATAATGTGAAAAAAATCAACGAAGACATTAAAAATGATGAGAATTTAAGACAACAAATCACAGAGTTAAAAAACAAAATTTTAATCAAAAAGCAAAGTTAGTGTGAAAGGCTGTGAAAGTTTTTTTTAAAGCGTGTGAAAAAAGCCGCCACAAAAATAAAGTCAAAAAAGAGTTTTTCACATTTTCACATTTGCTATTATTATGGTAAAATAAATTTTAAAAATAACCACAAGTCGAAAGGACAAAAATGAAGCTCAGCATCAACAAGGGCATTTTAGAGTCAGCCATAGCCCTTTGCAACGCCTACGCTGACAAAAAGGACAACAGCGCCATCACTTCACACCTGCTTTTTGAAGCAAATGACGACAAGCTCGTCATAAAGGCTAGTGATTATGAATTTGGGCTTAGTTATAAGATTAAAAAAATCAAAATCGACAGCAACGGCTTTGCCACAGTGCAAGCTAAAAGCATAGTCGATATGATTAAAAATCTTGCTAACGAAGACATAGTGCTTGAAACGGTAGAAAATTCACTCTTTATCCGTCAAAAAAGCACAAAGTATAAGCTCGCTATGTTTAATTACGAAGACTTCCCAAGCTTTCCAAACACCGATGACAAGGATAAATTTGATTTGGATTCAAGTGATTTGAGTCGTAGCTTGAAAAAGATTTTGCCCGCTGTGGATATAAACAATCCCAAAATGTCCCTAAATGGCGCTTTGATTGACATAAAAAGCGACAAAATCAACTTCGTCAGCACAGACACCAAGCGTTTAGCTATTTACACGCTTAAAAAGGCTAATGACAAAGAGTTTTCTTTGAGTATCCCTAAAAAAGCCATTATGGAGATGCAAAAGCTCTTTTACGAAAAAATCGAGCTTTTCTACGGCGATAACATTTTAATCGCCAAAAACGAGAATTTCGAGTTTTTCACTAAGCTCATCAACGACAAATTCCCAGATTATGAAAAGGTTGTGCCAAAAGAGATAAAACAAAAATTATCCTTTAAAACTGAGGAATTTTTAGATAGTCTCAAAAAAATCAGCGTTGTGGCTGAGAAGATGAAGCTGCATTTTAACAAAAACAAGCTCATCTTTGAGGGCATAAGTTTAGACAATATGGAGGCAAAAACCGAGCTTGACATAGAGCTAAACATAGAAGAGAGCTTTTCGCTCAATATCAAAATCAAGTATTTGATGGACTTTTTAAATTCCATCGAAAGCGAGGATTTTGAATTTGAAATCAACGAGCCGAATTTAGCCTTTATCGTGCGTTCAGGCGAGCTTGAAACGATAATAATGCCGGTGATTTTGTAAATTTAAGTTTAGATTGAGTGAAATTTGCTTTAAATTCACACTTTAAGCAAATTTTGCTCTCAATTTAGCCACAAAAACAAAAAAAGGATAAAAAGTATGGAAAACTATGGCGAAAGCAATATCAAAGTTTTAAAAGGCTTAGAAGCCGTCCGCAAACGCCCGGGAATGTATATAGGCGACACAAATTTAGGCGGACTTCATCATATGATTTATGAGGTTGTGGATAACTCCATAGATGAAGCTATGGCGGGCTTTTGCACGCACATTAGCGTGGAGATAACTGAGCGGGGTAGCTGTATAGTGCGCGACAATGGGCGCGGCATTCCTGTGGGTATGCACCCAACCGAGCATATACCGACATTAACGGTTGTTTTAACCGTTTTGCACGCGGGCGGTAAATTTGACAAAGACACTTACAAGGTAAGCGGCGGACTACACGGCGTAGGCGTTAGCGTGGTAAATGCGCTTTCAAAAAGCCTTGTCGCCACGGTTGAAAGAGACGGACAAACTTACAGACAAGAATTCTCCAAAGGAAAGCCAACAAGCGACTTGCAAATTTTAGGCACAAGCTCACGCACAGGCACAATGGTTGAATTTATGCCCGATGATGAAATCTTTGAAATCACTGAGTTTGATTATGAAATTTTAGCAAAGAGATTTAGAGAACTTGCCTACTTAAATCCCAAAATCACCATAGAATTCAGCGACAAACGCAGCCAAAGGGCAGAAACTTTTCACTTTGATGGCGGAATTTCGCAGTTTGTGAGCGATTTAAACTCCAAAGAAGCACTCACCAAAGTCATAGCCTTTAATGTCGATGAAGAAGATGTTAATGTCGAAGTAGCCTTAATGTATAATGACAGCTACACTGAAAATTTGCTTTCTTTTGTCAATAACATAAAAACCCCAGACGGCGGCACGCACGAAGCGGGCTTTCGTATGGGACTTACACGCGTGATAACAAACTATGTCGAGGCAAATGCCGCTGCACGCGAAAAGGACAACAAAATCACGGGCGAAGATGTGCGCGAAGGACTCATCGCCATAGTGAGCGTCAAAGTGCCTGAACCGCAGTTTGAAGGGCAAACCAAAGGCAAGCTTGGCTCAGCTTATGTGCGCCCTATCGTCAATAAAGCCACATTTGAGTATTTAAGCAAGTATTTTGAGGAAAATCCTATCGATGCCAAAGCTATAATGGGCAAAGCCATAATGGCAGCGCGTGGGCGCGAGGCGGCTAAAAAGGCAAGAGAACTTACACGCAAAAAAGAGGGTTTAAGCATAGGCACTTTGCCGGGCAAGTTGGCGGATTGTCAAAGCAAGGACCCAAGCGAGTGTGAAATTTATCTTGTGGAGGGCGATAGTGCGGGCGGTTCGGCAAAGGGCGGACGCTCACGCACCTTTCAGGCGATTTTGCCTTTGCGGGGTAAGATTTTAAATGTCGAAAAAGCGCGCCTTGACAAAATCCTAAAAAGCGAGGAAATCAAAAATATGATAACCGCCTTTGGCACGGGCATAGGCGATGAATTTGACTTGTCGCGCCTGCGTTATCATAAAATCATCATTATGACTGATGCTGATGTCGATGGCTCGCACATTCAAACCCTACTTTTAACCTTTTTCTTCCGCTTTATGAACAAGCTTGTGGAAAATGGGCATATATATTTGGCTCAACCCCCACTTTATCGCTATAAAAAGGGACAAAAGAAAGAGATTTATTTAAAGGACGAAAAGGCTTTAAATGACTTTCTCATCGAAACGGGTATTGAAAGCAGCTCAATTGAGGGCGTGGGGATTAAGGACTTAAAAGAGTTTTTAAAGATAGTTGCTGCTTATAGAAGCGTGCTTAAAGAGCTTGAAAAACGCTTTTCAAACATAGCCATAGTGCGCTATCTCATCGAAAACAAGGCACTTTTAGCGCAGGACAATCAAGCCCTTTTTGAAAGCGTGCAAAAATTCGTGCAAAAGCAAGGCTATAACATTTTAAATTCAAGCGTGAGCGAGAACGGCGTGCATATTTTCGTGCAGACTGAAAGCGGGCTGAACGAGCTGATAATCGATGAAAGGCTTTTTACAAATCCGCTCTTTGAAGAGGCTGTGTTTATCTACGAAAAGATTAAAGACAGGGGCTTTGACTTAGGCAAGGACATTTTGGAATTTTTAGACGAGATAGAAAAAAATGCTAAAAAAGGCGCTGACATACAACGCTACAAGGGACTTGGCGAGATGAACCCAGACCAGCTTCGCGACACCACGATGGACCCAGCAAATCGCCGTTTGCTTAAAATCTCCATCGAGGACGCGCAAAGTGCCAGCGATACCTTTAATCTCTTTATGGGCGATGAGGTAGAACCCCGCAGGGATTACATACAAGCCCACGCAAAAGATGTCAAGCACCTTGATGTTTAGGCGTTTGCTTGGCGCTTTTTCGCGCGACTTTGCGTGAGTTTGGCGTGAATTTTTAGGCTTGAAACTGAATTTAGCTTTGAAATTTTTTTAAGGTTGAGCGGAAAAATTTCGGGGTTGAGCTTAAATTTAGCTTGAAAACGAGCGTGCAAATTTGTCATATTGAGCGCAGCGAAATATCCACTCTTTTTGCGCGGGCAAAGGACTTTGAAAGCATTGTTTTGCTTTGGTATCAAGGGGGAGACTTGAACTCCCGACCTCCGGCTTATGAGACCAGCGCTCTAACCAGCTGAGCTACCCTGACATTTAACTTGCACGAGACAAGCTGATATGATAAGTTTATGGTGGAGCATAGCGGGTTCGAACCGCTGACCTCGACGCTGCCAGCGTCGCGCTCTCCCAGCTGAGCTAATGCCCCATAAAGCCCTTTTTGCTAAAAGCGTTGCGGACAAACAAAAAGCAAATTATAGCGAAATTTTGCTTAAAAATTCAGCTTTTTGCGTTAAATTTCTCAAAATTTGATGAATTTGGCAGACAGGAAGGGATTTGAACCCTCGAAAGCTTGCACTTTACACGCGTTCCAGGCGTGCTCCTTCAACCACTCGGACACCTGTCTATAAAAAATTTAAGCAAAAATTTGACAATTTTTAGCAAAATCAACCAAAATTGTAGCAAAATAATGTATAATTTTAACTTGTTTTTGCAAAATTCGCAAAGAAAGCTCGCAAAAGCGAAACCTTGCTCGCTCAAATGTGGTTCCGTAGCTCAGTTGGTAGAGCACCACCTTGACATGGTGGTGGTCGTTGGTTCAAGTCCAATCGGAGCCACCATTTACTTTTATTTAAACTTTCTTTCGTTTTCAAATCTTTCTTTTAAATGACTATATAGCAAGCTTTATAATTTCTTTTATGCTACAATTATTTGCAAGCGATTAAGTTACTAATTAGATAACTCAATGTTTATTAAGTAACTATTAAGGAAAAATTATGGCAAAAACTTATTTGAGCGACAAAGATAAATTCTTCATTATCGGTGCTTTTGCAAATTTTTGGATTTTGAAAGTCTTTGTTTTGGAGTATGGTAAAAGTATCAATCAAAACTCTAAAACGAAAAGGACGCCCGTGCGTATATAGGGATAGATTCCGTAGGCATTCCGTTTCCTTTATGAATATCTCTTGAAAAAGTAATATCAGCTGAAAAATTTTTGTAAGATGATTTCAGCCCAAAGGCAATCCCTGCGAGAAAATCATCATAGGGTAGTTCATAATCCCTTCCATAACCAAAATCCAACCCTATGAAAGGCTCAATATATGGAAACGAAAAAATTTTTAAAAACAATGTATTATTTAAGTAAGCCCCTAAGTCCCACGCTGCTGAACTTTCCTTAAAACCCCTTACTGTATATTCATCACCCACAAAAAATTTATCAGCATACAATAATGTGTCTCTCGAGTAGCTTCCTGCTCCATTTGCTTTGTATGATAAAAGAAAATAATCATTATGGTATATAAATTTACTAAAAAGAACATTTAACTCGCATATATTATAATCGATTTTGTAGATACTTTCTTTGCTGTCCCTTTTTTCAAGTCCTGTTTTAAAGGTAAAGTCAGCGTATAAGTATCCATTTTGGATATATTTTAAAATATCGACACCAGCAAAGACACTAGTATATCTCCCACTACTTCCACTTAACAACTGATTTTCTATTTTATTTGTAATATCCTTAAAATTTACCTTTCCAAACAATTTTACTTTTGAGGACGAATTTCTAAAAATTACAGTATCAAAAGAAAAAATTTGTTTTAAGGTTTTGTTTGTGTTGATATAGTTTCCCAAATCCCCTTCGATATTGTTTTGAATATCACTAAATTGAAGCGTATATGAAAGAGTATGCCAACCAAAAGGGATACTGTAACTACCAACATATAGGTTTTCTCTATTGCGATTATCTTTTAAAAATCGATAAGACCCGTAGAATGTAAGAATATCATTCATTCTAAGCAAGTCATTTAAATCCATAGACAAATTTGCTCTCATCATACCGCCTTCCTTATCGGCACTATTATCAACAGATGCGGATATGGAGGCTGGTTTAGGTTTCGTTTCTACAAAAATATCGCTAAATCCCACTTTCTTGCTTGGGGCTATGTATAACTTTGTGTCATACGATACACGGTTGATATTTTCAAGTCCTTGGTCAATTATGTGGATACTTAAAATTGTAGAATCCTTTGCACGATTGGCAATCAAAGGAAAAGTCATTTTGGATTTTAGTGTGTTTGCTTTTCCATTGATATATATTTTATTGACATACCCAAAATTTACTTTTAAGATTAAGATATGTTGTTTGAAGTCTATATCTTCGATTCCAACAATGGTTGTCGAATATCCCATTGAAAGAAAATAATTTGAACTTTCTTGCACGATTTTGAGAATATCAGATGCGCTTATATATTTTTTCGTGTATCTTTTAATGATTTTCTTTAATTCATTTGGAATTTCATTATTTTTTTTGTAATTAGAAAAAATAATTTTTTTGAAATAAAACTGCTTGGCGGTTTCTTCTGTTGGAATAGCTGATTCTGCTTTTTCTTTCCTTCGAATCTTGTTTGAATTCTCTATATCCTTTTGTAATTGATTTGTTCTTTGTTGTTGCTCGTGAAAATGTAGAATTCTGTTCGCAGCCTTTTCAGCTTCTCTTTCAGCTTGCCTATCTATGTTATTTGCGGGTGTTTGATTAGCAGACCATAATGTATTCAATGTTAGCATTACGCATACAATGACTCTCAAAAATTTCATAAAATCTATCCTATCTCTCATCAACAAAAATGATTTTAGTATTTAGCCTACCTCCTTGCCAAGATTTATCACTTAGATTCAATATATTTGAAATATCTTTATTAAACCCGTGTTCAAATGTTCCATTCAGTGCTATGCCTATTCCTGTTTTAAGCACCCCTGTCTTTTCGATATGGTTGTCTATATTTATATCTGCCGTAACAGATTTTACAGCAGCATTGGTCCGTCCTCCTATGCTGATTGATGTCCCACCACTCTTTTCAAAGATATTAAGGTTTTTAACCGCAGTCGTTCCAGCTATTTTTAAGTCTCCGCTTGAACCTCCCACAACTGCTGCCACAAGATTAGCATTGCCCTTAACATTTCCATTGAGTGTGTTTTTGGCTATTAGCCCACTTTGTTTTCCAACGGTGTTCGACTTAGATTCATTATAAGAGATATATCCAGTAGCAGATACTCCCCCTGTAAATAATGTGTTTGTAGCCATACCCACAACTGCCGTTCCAGTAATACTAGCTCCAAAGTTCTTTGAATAAGATGTATCTAAGGCAGATGCTATACTTAAATCTTTAACATTCAAATCAATGTTGTTAGCCTCGATATTTCCCCCAACTATGTTTGTATTTTTGGCAGATGTGATTAGCATATTGTTTTTAGTTGAAAGAATTGAGTTTGTGTGTTTTTTATCGGCATTCTCAAATATAGACAACCCTGCCGACATAGCTAAACCATAATCATTTTTTGCTCCTAAGTAAGCACTAACCGCTGCTTTTTCTTGTAGAGCAACTTCTGCGTTGATATCATAGCCAAAACCCGATGAAGTTGCTACTGCCGACCTTACATTTATGTCGCCAGCAGAATTTAAAGCTGTGTTGTTTGCACCAGCATAAACGCCATTTAAGTTAATATCACCCGAAGTGCTTTTGACATTTAAATTACCATTAGCAGCTATATTAGTTATATTCTCTTGTGTTAATTTTGAATTTGTATGACTTAACTTAAATCCAACCCTTTGGCTTGATGTATTTGAAATTAAATCACCAAATATCAAGTTAAGCATTTGTGATGTATATTGGGCAAAAACAATACCTGCTTGTAAATTTTTGCCATTATTTGATGCTTGAACATCTTGGGAAATGGTGTTTGCCAATCCTGCCAAAATGCTCGATGTTTCTATGGTTTGTTTTGCATACAAACTAAATCCATCACTTGCAGTGCTTGTTCTATCGGTGTATTTGGTAGTCTTAACTTCAAAGCCTTCAAGATTTATATCATTATTTGCTAAAAGATTTGCTCCCCCAAAATCAAGAACCCCCTTGCTAACTATGTCGATATTGTCGCCCTGAATGTTAGAATTTAAATAGGTAAATTTATCCATAGTGTTTATAGTTCTTGTAAATTCTACCCCAATCTCAGCTTTGATAAGATTGTTTGTATTCGCTTGGTTTCCGTTATATATGTCCGTGTTAGTTGTCTCTGTGGCAGCACTATAAGATGCGCTTGCTCCATATCCAGCAATACCCGCACTTGCTCCAGCTGTTAATCCAAACGCACTTTTTGTTGTTTGGGCTTGGACTATATTTTCAGCTGCGGCTAATTTCACTTCATTTCCCGCAATGTTTGTTGCTCCTACACTTGTAATATCAGCCCCTGTAATCCCTACATAGTTGCCTTTGATATTCAGATTATTGCCAGAATTCAAGGTAGATGCGGAATAAGTTGATGTATATACTTCATTTTTCTCATCTTTATATCCAAGTGGATTAAATGCTGTTGTAAAGCTATCGCTTTGAACTACATTTCTGCCGTCTATGATATTAACATTGTTTCCCATCAGTATCATATCTCCAGCGGAGTTCAAAGAACTGCCTTTAATGTTTAATTCATTAGAACCCACGAGACTGATAGCACCCGCCTTAATTGAACTGCCATTGCTTATTAGGCTATTTGAAGCAGTTGAGACGGTATCAACTTGAATTATACCCTGTGCGTTAAGTCCCACACTTCTACCATTCCCAGCGTATGTATATTCATTGATTGAATCTTCTATATTTACTTTTTGAGCTTGTGCAAGAAATTCGTTCACTGCTTCTGCGTTACTTCCTACAAAATCAACGAGTTTATCAGCTACAATAACAATGGTATTTGCTATGAGACTCGAACTAACGCTAGTCTTTACTATCTCAGATTCTATAAATTGAGAATTATCAGTAACAGTTTGCTTGAAAGCTGAACGCACTTCCTGTGTCGCCCCAATCTTTACATTTCCGCTGATAGAAGTCAGCCTTATATCTTTTGCAGATAGATTGCTACCCTTAATGTCAATGTCTTTTGATGCTGTAATGACAAGAGTTTCCTTACCATTATATACACCTCCCTCATCTTTAACATTTCCAGAAGTTATTTCGACAGAATTTCCGCTTACTTCTGAATCTTTTCCCTCAAATGTGTCGTTCATTTTATAAACAACCTTGCCTAATTTAGAAATGATAGAACTCAACTCATTTAAGACATTGTTGGCTTGAATTGTTATGTCGTTATTAGCCTTAATAACCGCTAATCCTTTCTCAGACTCGCCATCGACTTTGATTATAGGGAGTTTTGGTATTTCAGGCTTTGGCTGCGAAGTCATTTCCCTAGTAGTTGTATATTTTCCTACGAGATAGGCTAGGTTCTTGCTGACATCTACATCAATCCCACTAACAATTTTATCCCCTGATATATTCAAGGTTTTGTTGCTATAAATTCCTGATTTTTTGTCAGCTGGGACAAATGCCAACTTTGCATCTTGATTCCAGCTATCTACACTAGGTATAAATCTCTTTCCAGCATAATCCTTACCTAGTAGCATTTCTAGTGCTTGTTTGAGATTTGGGTCTTTGTTGGCTGCATCTTTGATAGCGTTGTAAATCGCCTCTTTTTGATGGTCTTTCCAATTTGAGTTAGCCAAGTCTTTCAAAACGGTTAGCATACTTGTTCCGCTGTTGAAATAAGTAGTTCCATTTGTGTTCCAAGCACCTAAATACTCCTTAGATGTTAATGGACCTGTCAGCTTCATACCATTTAAAAGGTCTGCAATGGATTTGTTTGTTGTCAATGTTAGGTTATTCAATGAACCCTTAATATCGACATTAAAGTCTCCGTATATGACTCCCTTGTTGTTTATAGTGTCAGCTTTTAGGACAATGTTATTTGCTATCATTTTGGCGGGAGTAAAGTCATCTGCCTCTGCATTATACTCATAGCTATATGTCGTATAGCTTAACCCTGTCGTCCAAGTTTTAAATGCTGTATCACCATAACCTACATAACCATTAGAACTAATGGTATCACCTACAATACCAGTAATCCCAGAACCAGCGGTGCGTTTTCCTTCATTAGTTATAGTTTTTGCTGTGATAGTCAAGTCTGTTTCAGCTCCCATAATTCCAAAATTCTTAACAGAATCTTTTGCTTCAATATCCAGCTTTTTAGAGTAAATGTCCCCTATGTTCTCTACATTCTTAGATTTTATAGAAACATTTGTTGCAGCAACTTTATTAGTGTTTTTATAAGTATGAGTTGGTGTTTCAACTTTTATATTTTTACTTATCAAAGTGTCGGTTTCAATATCACCATTAGCCATCAAAAGGATTTGTTCGGTGCTGGTAATCATTCCCTTGTGCTTTACACCCATACCTTCTTCTGTGCTTATAAACTGAACATTTTCGCCGTGAACAGAACCTAATGAAGTTCCTTCAATAGCAACACCATCAATTTTTGACGAAACATTAGTTTTGCCTGTAATCTTCGGTGCTTTGCCGTTTGACAAATCAACTTCGTTATTACCTACAATGTAATTTACATTTTTTAATGCTTTTCCATTTTTAGAATGCTTAACGCTTCCCGCAGTTTTAACACTCCTAGCAACAACATTGAAGTAGTCTCCATCAACGGCTACTCCCTTATCAAGGATTTCAACCTTGCCTACTCCTTCAATTCTTGCTTTCCTATCATTAACCTTTCCTGCAACAGCAGAAACGCCATTTGTGTTAATGAACCCAGCTCCATTCATACTGAGTCCGTTTTCATTAGCTATAATGACATCTGCTCTTTGACCAACAACTTCAACTTGACCATTTATCTTTGAGATTGCTTTACTTTGCACATCAACGGTAATGAGCTTAGCTTGATTGCGCAAATTTTTATTAGCTTCAACAGTTCCACCATCTATTTTGGAAGTGGTTTGGGTTTTGCTATTATTTAAAATAACTCCATTATTAGTTCCCACATCAAAAGAGCTGAAAGTATTGACGGAATTTCCACTATTTGGGTTGGCGATATTAACCACATCTGTCCCATTGGCACTTTTGGACATACTTGTGGTGCCGCTTTTAACAACTATGTTATTTGCCTCTCTTTGCCTCAAATCAGCAGCTATTGCGTATGACACCAAACAAGTTTGAGAGAACACAAAGTATAAACTTGCAGCATACCTCAAACACCTTTTTTTCTTACTGGATAAGTTTTCGATATCTTTGCTATAAAAGCGAGTTTTTGCCGCATTTATCATAATCTGCCCCGATTAGCGTCTTACAAACCTTTCAATTTCAACTAAAAAGTCAAACCTAGCCCCTGCGATAAATTTTGCCTTATCAATGGGCAAAATCCGCACCTGCGCCATCACCGTACTTGAAAGCAGTGCCGTTATGGCTATGATTTTAATGAACTTCATTTTTTCTCCTTGTTTGAAAATTCGTTGCGATTTTAAAACACAAAGGAAACTTTTTGGAAACAAAATTCAAAAGGCTGAAATTTTTGCAAATCAAGTCAAATTCACCTTGCCGATGAGTTTGAGCCAAAAGGACAAAGCCCTATCCTGCGGAATTTCTCGCCTTGATAAAAGGCAAAATCCACACCTTAACGCTTCACTCCACGCTGCAAATGAGACAAGCACCGATAAAATCATCATTTTCAAAAAAGCCATTGTCGCTCCTTTTGTCGAATTTGCAAGCATTCTAAAAAAGAGTGGAAACTTTTTGGAAACAAAATTCAAAAGGCTGAAATTTTTGCAAATCAAGTCAAATTCACCTTGCCGATGAGTTTGAGCCAAAAGGACAAAGCCCTATCCTGCGGAATTTCTCGCCTTGATAAAAGGCAAAATCCACACCTTAACGCTTCACTCCACGCTGCAAATGAGACAAGCACCGATAAAATCATCATTTTCAAAAAAGCCATTGTCGCTCCTTTTGTCGAATTTGCAAGCATTCTAAAAAAGAGTGGAAACTTTTTGGAAACAAAATATAAATTTTATAGAGTAGATAAATTTAGGATTTAAATTTGGAGTTTAAATTTAAGCTCAAAAAGCGAAAAGCCCTTAAATTTAGGGCAAATTCCGCTTTTTGTAAGGCTTTTAGTCTTTGTGGTGATTAAAGCCCTTTTCATCGCTAAAATCCGCATTTGCTAAGCGTTTAAGCTGTCTGTATCGGCGTTGTGCGTCTTGCTTGTTTTTCTCAAAAAGCTCGCTCGCGTGCTGCGGGTTTGATTTTTTAAGAGAATTATAACGCACTTCATTCATCAAAAATTCATCATAAAGCCCCCAGTCTGGCTCTTTGCCCGCCATTACCAAAGGATTTTTGCCCTCATCTTGCAAACGCGGGTCAAAGGTATAAATCGGCCAGTAGCCACACTTTGTCGCTAGTTCGCCCTGCTCGCCTGAGCTGCTCAAACCGCCCTTTATGCCGTGTGCTATGCAAGGGCTGTAAGCGATGATTAAAGATGGTCCCTCGTAAGCTTCTGCGGCGATGAGTGCTTTGATGAGATGATTGTAGTTTGCGTTTGAATTCACCTGTGCCACAAAAATGTAGCCATAAGTCATCGCTATTTGCCCCAAGTCCTTTTTCTGCACGGGCTTGCCTGCTGCGGCAAACTGCGCCACAGCTCCCGTGCGCGAAGCCTTTGAGCTTTGTCCGCCTGTGTTAGAATACACCTCAGTATCAAGCACTAAGACATTGACATTTTCCCCGCTAGCAAGCACATGGTCAAGCCCGCCGTATCCTATGTCGTAAGCCCAGCCGTCTCCGCCAAAAATCCAGTGCGATTTTTTGGTGATATACTGCTTTAAATCAAGGATTTTTTTCGCGCTTTTTATGTCTTTGTGCCTTTCTAAAAGCGCGACAAATTCATCTCTCATCGCCACGCAAGCTGGCACATCGTGGCGTTTTTGTATCCACTCTTTGTAAAAGGCGGCTAAATCATTTGGCACATTTGCTAAATCATCGCTCATCACCATAGCCATTTGCTCGCGTATGGTTTGCGTGGCGACTTTCATTCCAAGCCCAAATTCAGCATTGTCTTCAAAAAGCGAATTCCCCCACGCTGGTCCAAAACCGCTTTTTATGCTCTTGCGATAAGGCGTGCTGGGCGCACTTCCCCCATAAATCGAGCTGCACCCTGTCGCGTTTGCTATTATCATTCTTTCGCCAAAAAGCCGTGTAACAAGCGTGATATAAGGCGTCTCTCCGCACCCCGGACAAGCGCCGTGAAATTCAAACAAAGGCTGCGCAAACTGCGCTCCTTTGGTGTTTTCTTTCGCCATAATCTCATCTTTATAACGCACCTTTTTGAAAAGATAGTCCGCATTTTCTTGCTCGCCAAAGTCAATTTCCTCTTCGATAGGCACCATTACAAGCGATTTTTCCTTGCTTGGACACTCTTGCACGCACAGCTCACAACCCGTGCAGTCTAATGGGCTAACTTGAATTTTGTATTTGAGTTTTTGCTCTTTTGTGCCTTTGGCATCGATGGCGTGTTCTTTCACTCCGCTTGGAGCGGCGTTAAATTCAGCATCATCAAGCAAAAACGGACGAATCACAGCGTGCGGGCAAACTGAGGCGCATTGATTGCATTGTATGCAGTTGCTTTCAATCCAGCGCGGCACGATGACGCCCACACCGCGCTTTTCAAATTCAGTCGTCCCGCTTTCAAAATGCCCGTCCTCATAGCCCAAAAACGCCGACACAGGCAAGTCATTGCCACGCGCTTTTTCCATAGGTTTAGCGATTTTTTCCACAAAGGGCGTGCCTTTGTAGGCGTTTGTTTCCTTTGCCACCTCATCTTGCAAGCTCGCCCACGCGCTATCCACAGCCACTTTGACAAGTCCGTTCGCGCCTATGTCTATGGCTTTGTAGTTCATTTCTACTATCGCTTCGCCCCTTTTAGAGTAGGTTTTGTGCGCTAACTCTTTCATCAGCTTTTTAGCCAGCTCGTAATCAACAATGTTTGTAAGCTTAAAAAAGGCTGATTGCATTATCGTGTTGGTGCGGTTGCCAAGCCCTATGTCGCGGGCTAGCTTTGTGGCGTTGATAATGTAAAAATTTATCTTTTTTTGCGCTAAAATGCGTTTGATTTTGTTTGGCAAATGCTTGATGGTTTCTTTTTCGCTCCAAATGCTGTTAAGCAAAAATGTGCCGTTTTCTCTTATGCCCTCTAAAACATCGTAGGTTTCAAGGTAGGCTGGCACGCTACACGCCACAAAATGCGGTGTGCTTACCAAATAAGTCGAGCGAATGGGCTTTTTAGAAAAGCGCAAATGCGAGCGCGTGTAACCGCCGCTTTTTTTGCTGTCATACGCAAAATAAGCTTGGGCGTAAAAGTCCGTGTTGTCGCCGATGATTTTGATTGAATTTTTATTTGCGCCCACAGTGCCATCAGCCCCAAGCCCGTAAAAAAGGCACTCTGTGGTGCTTTCGTTACTCAAAGAAATCTTTTCATCACAGGGCAAAGAAGTGTGGCTCACATCATCGTTTATGCCTATGGTGAAATGGTCTTTTGGCTCTTTTTGCTTTAAATTTTCAAAGACGGCAAAGATTTGCGAAGGATCGACATCTTTGCTTGAAAGTCCATAACGCCCGCCTACGATTAAAGGGGCGTTTTGCTGTCCGTAAAAGGCGAATTTAATGTCTAAGTAGAGTGGCTCGCCAAGGCTGCCGGGCTCTTTTGTCCTGTCAAGCACAGCGATTTTTCGCACGCTTTTTGGCATCACTTCAAACAAGTGCTTTAAGCTGAATGGGCGGTATAAATATACCTTTAAAAGCCCTACTTTTTCGCCCTTTGCGCGCAAATAATCAATCACTTGCTCCAAAGCCTGCGTTACAGAACCCATAGCCACGATGACGCGCTCAGCCTGCAAGTCGCCATAATACACAAAAGGCTTATACTCTCGCCCTGTAATGCGCGAAATCTCGCTCATATACTCGCTCACTATATCTGGCAACGCCTCGTAAAAAGGGTTTGTCAGCTCTCTTGTTTGAAAGTAAATGTCGTCATTTTGCGCTGTGCCGCGTGTTTTGGGGTTTTCTGGCGTTAGGCAGCTGTCCTTAAACGCCTTTACCGCGTCTTTATCAAGCAGCCTGTCAAATTCAGCATAGTCCATAAGCTCGATTTTTTGAATTTCGTGGCTTGTGCGAAAGCCGTCAAAAAAGTGCAAAAACGGCACGCGCCCCTTAATAGCAGCCAAATGCGCCACGCCCGCTAAGTCCATAACCTCTTGCACGGAGTGCGAGCAAAGCATAGCAAAGCCCGTTTGCCTTGCCGCGTAAATGTCTTGATGGTCGCCAAAGATAGAAAGCGCCTGCGCTGCCACTGAGCGAGCCGCAACATGTATCACGCAAGGAAGAAGCTGTCCTGCGATTTTATACATATTTGGAATTTTAAGCAAAAGCCCTTGTGAAGCCGTGTAAGTCGTAGTGAGTGCGCCTGCTTGAAGTGAGCCGTGCACCGTGCCAGCTGCGCCAGCCTCGCTTTGCATCTCCACCACGCGAACAGGCGAGCCAAAAAGGTTTTTCTTGCCCTCAGCCGCCCAAGTGTCGATATGGTCAGCCATAGGCGAACTCGGCGTGATAGGATAAATCCCCGCCACCTCAGTAAAGGCATAAGAAGCATAAGCTGCTGCCTCGTTGCCGTCCATAGTTTTCATCACTTTACTCATCGTGTCCCCCTTTTGTCGCTTAATCTTTTGTAATTATACTTTGAAAAGGTTTAAAAAGTGATTAACTTGAAAAAAATTTGACTCTTTTGTTGAAAAATGATTGACAAGCATAAGGTTTAAGGGCTTGTCATAGCGAGCAAGCCTTGTGAGTGCGGTAGCGAGTAAAGCAACGCTTAATGATGGCTTGCTTGTCATTTTGAGCTTTCGCAGAAAGCGAAAAATCCATAGAATTTAAGGCACGCTTTAAATTTAAGATGAAAAATCCATACTTTAAAATGCAAATTCACACTTTAAATTTATGGATACTTCGCTAACGCTCAGTATGACAAGAAATAGCAAAGTATGATAAGGACAAGTCAGTATGACAAGGAATTCGTCATTGCGAGAATTTGCAAAGCGTGAGCGTGCAAA
>OIZA01000159.1_pt1 | contig 39925 bp, 35 predicted proteins | sample 1588381 | NCBI WGS metagenome assembly OIZA01 (sample SAMN03283277) | human gut metagenome | biome: human-associated habitat; material: feces | host: Homo sapiens | place: Peru | collected 2012 | reverse complement strand
AACACCCATTGTACCGCCAATCAAATACAGTGTTTTCATACCGAATTTGTTTTATTATAGCACATGTAACCCCCTTCACAATAAAAAAAGAGCAACCGATTTTTCTCGATTACTCTCTGTTCATTACTTCCATGATAATATTATCATCTCTTGTTTGAAAAAGAAAGATACGCGTGGTTAGTCTTTTGTTAGTTTCCCGTTATCATCCAAATAGAACATACCGTTTTCCCCTTAAGCTTACCACTCGTTACATTTCAGGTGCTTACTATAAATCAAGCATTACCGCCTTTTTCCAGTCATTACTTCTCATCAACAATCTGGAAGATGTAGACTTTTAGCTGATAACTTTTATAATTTTCTTCTCATGATCTTTGGTAAATTCACTCAATTTATACGATCGGATTCTCTTATTGACTAATATAGGAATCACAAATCCATTTTTTACCAGTATCGTCAGTCTGTTAATAACTGTTTTATTTGTTACCGACAATTCTCTACTAATTTCAATCGGAGTAAACTCTCCCCGATAGTTTTTCATTAAAAACAATAATAGTTCCTTTTCTTTTCCTTTCAGAAAAGATAGACTTCCTGCAATATTTTCCTCCTCAGAAGCCAACTGTAAGTCACAGACTTTTCCCGAATACAGTTTCACCATTCGCAGAAAATAATTAATCCAGATTTCCGGATGCGGAGGATTCTCTCTTCCGGAATAATACAATGCCGGAAGTCCCATCTGAATGGATTCATAATATTCATCTATATCGTATGCAAAATATTCTTCTAACGATCCGATTCCATTAAATCCGTAGCCGTTCAAGTCCATAATATAACCAGATAACAGTCTTGCCGTTCTGCCATTGCCGTCTTCAAACGGATGTATTGTCACTAATTGATAATGCACCACTGCTGCTACGATCAGAGGGTGATCATCCGTAGTATTTACATACTCCACTAATTCATCCAAAAGTCCCGGAATGTCACAATATTCCGGAGGAATATAATCCGGATTTCCTGTTTTGGAATCATACACTGCAAACAGAACTCCGGGCGGCATAGGTCCTCTGAGACCTATTTTTTCTTTGGACGCCCCCTTTTCCACCAGTTTCTGTACATCTAAAATAAGTTTCTTGGAAAATTTTTCTTTATTCTTTACCTTTTCTTCGAGATAATTCAACGCCAAAAAATAATTCCGGACTTCCTGCTCCGGTTTCAGATAATGCTTTCTTTCATCGCTTTCTATTACTTCGTTCGCCTGTTTTTCCGACAAGGGATTTCCCTCTATCTTGTTCGAGGCATACGACCTTTTTTTCTTTGAATTTTTGCGAAGCTTATTCATAACTGTTTTGGAGAGCTTTACTGACGAAGCTTTATATCTGTTCTGCTCAATTTCTGTAATATATCTTAAAATTTCATTCGTTAAATTAACTCTTATCATATAAAAAAGCCTCCCTTTCAAATATTATTATATCCAAAAAGGAGAGCTTTTTCCATTAATATTTCACTATTTTTTCACTATTTTCCAGTTTCTACTTTTCATCAACAACCTGAAAAATATAGAACTTCAAATAATAGCTCTGGTCTGCCGCCCAGAGAATCGGGTGGTCGCAGGCCTGCGTGCGGAACTCGACCTGACGCAGCCGCTTATGTGCGCCGGTGGCAGCCTCACGGATTGTCTTTGCGAACAGCTCAGGTTCCATGAAGTGAGAGCAGGAGCAGGTGACAAGATAACCGCCGTTGCGAACCAGCTTCAGCCCGCGTACATTGATTTCCCGATAGCCCTTTACGGCATTTTTGACGGAATTTCTGGATTTGGTAAAGGCGGGCGGGTCGAGGATTACAACATCATAGTTTTCCCCTTTTGCCTCCAGCTCGGGAAGCAGTTCAAAGACATCTGCGCACTGGAAGCGGACAGTGTTTTCCAGACCGTTCAGCCGCGCATTTTCCGTTGCCTGATCTACGGCAAGCTGGGAGGCATCGACACCGAGCACATCGCTTGCCCCGGCAATGCCTGCGTTCAGAGCAAAAGAGCCCGTGTGCGTAAAGCAGTCAAGCACCTTCTTGCCCTTACAGATGCGGTGAATGGCGGCACGGTTGTTCTTCTGGTCCAGAAAGAAACCGGTTTTCTGACCGTCCTCCACATCAACAATATATTTCACGCCGTTCTCTGTAATCTCAACTTTAGTGTCAAAAGGCTCTCCGATAAATCCCTTGCTGCGCTCCATGCCTTCCTGCAGCCGCACCTTGGCGTCACTGCGCTCGTAAACGCCGCGGATCGTGATACCGTCCTCCGACATAACCTTTTTCAGAGCATTTACTATGGTCAGCTTCCAGCGGTCGATGCCGAGAGCGAGAGATTCAACAACAAGAACATCAGAGAATTTGTCTACAACAATTCCCGGAAGGAAATCCGCCTCGCCGAAGATAACACGGCAGCTGGAAGTATCGATCGTTTCCTTGCGATAATTCCATGCATCCCGGACGCGCTGCTCCATAAATGCCTCGTCGATGAGCGTGTCCTTTTTGCGTGAGAGCATCCGCACAGTGATTTTGGATTTTGTGTTAATGTAGCCGCAGCCCATGCAATAGCCGTCGAAATCCCGAACCTCGACAATATCTCCGTTGTCAAAGCTTCCCATGATGGAATCTATTTCATTGTCGTACACCCACATGCCGCCAGCCTTGAGGGTGCGCCCCTCGCCTTTTTTTAATGTTACAACTGTCTGGTACATATCTATATCCTCACCTTCTGCCAACAGGATGGCACAGCTCTTACAAGCTCGATTTCTTTCTATTCTAAACTTTTTTCAGCTGACAATCAATCGTATCTTCGGCGTTATGATTTTCTTTTTGTTTAACCCTTGACAATTACATATTTTTCATTTATTATTTTACTGTTGTGAATTACATGAATCGGCGCGTGGCTCAGCTTGGTAGAGCGCTGCGTTCGGGACGCAGAGGTCGCAAGTTCAAATCTTGTCGCGCCGACTATCTATGGAAATCCGTTAAACCCTGACAAATATGGGTTTGACGGATTTCTTCGTCTATATGATATTTCTTTGCTGTGCGCAGGTTGTTTTGCTTTTCAGGAAAATGTATCTGACATAGCAGTCCTCCATGGTACTCTGCCTGTAAGATCAGACCGCCCCCTATTGACAATTTGTCCTTTTCTCATTATAATAAGCGCTACACGATGCACATCGTATGATGCGAATAAAACGTTTGAACATAAGCCTTATCCGTCTTGTGATGGTGATTTGGATAAAATGTACGGTGAGTCTATGAATAAAAATGGATGTTGTGTCTGACTTCGGCGCAAATGTTACGCTGACCGACATCATCGTTTCGAGCCGGAACGGATCAAAATAAAAAGCACAGGGCGCATAGAAAGGAAAGAATGGCATATGAAACAGACAAACTTTGAGATCGTTCGCGCGCAGGCAGAGGATGCCGCCGCGTTATTGGAGTATCTGAAAATTATTGGCGGGGAAACGGATAATCTCAGCTTTGGCCCGGAGGGTGTGCCGCTGGACGTGGAGGCTGAACAATCTTATCTCAATATGCAGGCGCAGTCGCACGATCATATCCAGTTGCTTGCCAAGGTAAACGGGGAGATCATCGGCACCGCCAGCCTCAATCGCAAGCCCAAGCGTATGAGCCACCGCGCGGAATTCGGTATCAGTCTGAAAAAAGCATGGTGGGGCTGCGGTGCGGCTGACGTTCTGGCACAGGGCGTGTTTGCCTTTGCGAGGGAAGCCGGGATAGAACAAGTTAATCTTGAAGTGCGCAGTGACAACAAACGTGCCATTGCGTTGTATGAAAAGCTCGGTTTCCGCAAGCTGTGTACATTTCCCGGCTTTTTCAAAATCAATGGGCAGCTGATTGATTTTGACCTTATGAATCTTGACCTCTGTCCTGCCGCGCAAAGTAACGATTACACAGGAAATAATTAAATGATGACACATGCCCGCCAGACCTTGAAAAATTGAGGTTTGGCGGTTTTTTGCTGTATATTGTATTTGGGGTAAATAAGTGTCATGGCTCATGTGCGAATGGTTTGCATTTTCCCTGTTTCTGTCATAAAATGAAAAGCGGCTAAGCGGAATGAAGAATCATTCCGCCGGAAAGAAAACATAGTAATGGTCGGTCTCCAGAACCTGATAGGAACAGCCTGTGACAGATGTGTCAGAAAGGATCATATGCCGCATGGAGTCTTTGTTGCAGACATAGACGTTATCCGGAGAATATTCCTCCGATTCGTGAAAGTGGTAATTCCGGTAATCAGTAATATAGCCAAGCTCATCGCAGGAAAGGGAGAACTCAGCGGGTGGAACAGGATGGGACAGCATATAAAATTCTCCTACCTCGTCCAGAATGTAAATGTCATTGTTTTTCATGGATTCGGGGAGCAGTGAGACGGCTTCGCTTGCACCGTTATAAATCTGAAAGGTGTAATCCGGTTCCAGAAAATAGTACTCCCGGGCGAAGCAGAAAAAGAAAATACCATATGCACAGCCCAGAACGCCATAAAAGGCAAGGCGGGGAGTTTTTCTTTTCAAAAGCCCGCCAATGCAGAAGATACCGCTGATAACAAGATATGCAAGCGAGGTAAAAATACCATTGATATGGTAATTATACTGACCGCAGAGTAAAAACATAATGACCTCTGAAAGAATCAGGAAAAGAACGGGGATATCAGGAGTAAAGCGACGATCCTTAAGCGCCCGCAGGCTTTGATATAAGCAGAAAATCCCCCCGATCAGGGCAAAAGGGACACTCAGCGGGTACATTGTCCAATAGCGGTCGGAAGAACCATATTTTCCGTCGGAGGTCAGAGGATAACGTAGGGCGCGAAGCTTGCCGGGTAATCCTGCGAGGGAGAAACCGACCTCCTCCGTCCGGTTTGTCACCATTTTGGGGATGGAAAAAAGAGGAGTCACAATAGGCTCCAGATCAAAATAGTTGACGCAGAACACAAGAATCAGCGGAATTGCCATCAGGCAGAGCGGAAATGCCAGACAGAAAAGCTGCTTTAGGCGCAGCAGGCGATTTCCCTTTTGGGCGAACAGGTAGTATAATGCAAATAGAATGCAAAATACTGCGACGACAACCGCGGCGATAATATAGGTATAGAGTGTGATGCCGAAAAGAATGCCAACCAGCAGAAAGCGGATGTACAGCTTCTGCTCCGGCGCAGCTTCCGCTTTCTTAATCAGGCGGATCAGCGCGTACAGCGCGATGGTGAGAGATCCCAGCATGGCATTGCAGTCCAATGCAAAACGGCAGTTGGTAATGAAATACGGGAAAATACCGAGCAGAGCCAGCCCGGCGAAGAAGCCCTTGTCTCCCCAGCGCTCCCTGATTAGAAGTGATCCGAAGAGCACAGCAAGGATGCCCGTGATCACACCGGGAAGCCGAAGCGTATAAATGTTCAATCCGAACAATTTTACAAGCAGAGCGCAGAAGTAAGTATAAAATGCACTTTGCTCGCCGTAAAAATTGGACGGACAGACAGGCATGAAGTTGCCGTAACGATCTGTTCCGAAATTAGCGATTGACCATGCATTCAGCCCAAGACCGGCCTCGTCAATGTGCATTCCCAGCGGAACGGTGGAAATGCGGTAGATTCTGAGAAGGATAGCGAAAAGGAACAATGCCCCAAATAACAGGGAACGCGATTTTTTTGTCATAATTACCTCCATACCGGAGCCGGCGGTTATTTTGTTTCCATTATATATCACACCGCTTTTTTCGCGCAACAGACAAATCAATTACATGTTTAAGAAAGGGAAATGAATTGGAACAGAAAACAGTGAAGAAAAAGCATATCGGTCTCAGAATTTTTCTGGTTATTCTGACAATACTTGTCGTTACAATCGTCGTATTGGCGATCCGGTTCTACCCGGTCTATCAGGCAGCGGCATTTCTGGAAAGGAATCTGACGCTGGATCACATGGAATATTCCATGCAGGCAGAGATCAACCGGGACGAGCTGGAGGAGAAGCAGGTGAAGCTGCTGGATGGGCTTGCGTCGATAACAGGTACGGAGACGGATGCGATATACCGCCTGAAAATAGAGGGCAGTGTGGACGGCGACATCATCCATGCGCGCATCTATCCTGATGGGCAGACTTCTCCGCTGGTCGAGCTGTATCTGAGTGATGACACAGATGTCGTAAACGGGGCTATCCTCTATAATGCGGTACGGGAGAACTATTGTGGGCAGAATCCGCTGCTCTCTTATCTGGTCCCGGTGTGGAGCGATCATGAATTTGTGACACTTGAACAGGTGGAACAGATGCTGGAGGTGGATCTGGGCACTGTCAGGGATTTCAAGCTGCCGTTCAGAGATACAAAGCCGTCCCTGAAAATGTGTTTTGCGGCCTTGGCTGTCATGCAGAGAGAGAGCACAGCGGGGGCGGACAGGTTTTATATGAAGCTCTCGGGGCTTGACCTTGTGCTGCGGTTAAATGAGACAGATTCTGCGGTGGAAGCGAAGCTCGGTCTGGAGAAGCCGGCGGAACTGCTGAAAAAATATGCTGATAAGCTCTCTCTGCTGGGCGTCAGTTTCAATGGTGATAGAATGCGCATTTTTGATACGGTTTCCGCAACGGTCAGGATGGAAAAGGACGGAACGGCATTGCAGATACCGGAGAATGTCATCAGCCAGAACACGGTGGATATTATCAGCAGTCTGAGGGCAGTCGTGCAGGAGATTTCCGGCAAATAATGTGGAGCGGCGCCCCGCTTGCTGTAACTGCTGTAAAAAGAATAAAATTTACTTGACAAGCAGCCTCTCAGTCAGTAATATAAGAGTCCAGATGCAGATGCAACTCATTTGCAACTAGACTCTTATATTTTAGTGTTGTCGGGGAGGAAATATGGTAGACGTAATACTGGATACATTATTAGACGTTGTCAAATTGCTGCCGTTTCTGTTTTTGACTTATATTGTGATGGAGTATCTGGAGCATAAGACAGGTGACAAAACAGCGGCGCTGGTGAAGAAGGCCGGAAAATTCGGTCCGGTGATCGGAGGCATTCTGGGAATTGTTCCGCAGTGCGGATTTTCGGCGGCGGCATCGAACCTCTATGCCGGGAGAGTCATTACTCTCGGCACGCTCATGGCGATATACCTTTCCACATCGGACGAGATGCTGCCGATCCTGATCTCGGAGCAGGCACCGATAGGGACGATTCTGAAAATATTGCTCGGCAAGGCGGCAATCGGTATTGCTGCGGGTCTGGTGATTGACTTATTGATGCGCGGCAAAAATGAGAATGATCACGAGCATATACACGATATGTGTGAGCAGGAGCACTGTCACTGTGAGAAAGGAATTGTCCGCTCGGCACTCTCACATACTTTGCAGATTTCCCTGTTTATTCTGGTGATTACCTTTGCGCTGAATCTCATTCTGTTCTTTGTCGGTGAGGATGCGCTTGCGGGGCTCATCCAGAACAGGCGGTTCCTCGGTCCTCTTCTGGCGGGACTTGTGGGCCTGATTCCGAACTGTGCCGGCTCTGTGGTCATCACCCAGCTTTATCTGGAGAAAATTATCGGTATCGGGGCGGCATTTGCGGGACTGCTTACAGGAAGCGGTGTCGGTCTGCTGGTATTGTTCCGCGTCAACCATGACAGAAAAGAGAATCTGAAGATTCTGGGACTTTTATATGTGATTGGTGTTGTGGCAGGTATTGTGATGGAATTTCTTTTTTGAGTTTTTCTGAAAAACACGGAGGCATGTAGATGGATAAGCTCGCAAAGCTGTCTGCCCGCGGGGCGGCATATACCGGTCTCGGTGAGCCGGAGTATCCGCAGGGGATAAAGTGGACAAAGCAGCGTAAAAGTGTATATAAGATATTGTGGAGTGCGGCGGAGCCGGTCAGCGCGGCGCAGATTTATCAGCTTGCGTGCCGGGATATGCAGGGTGAAGAGTATGCGCCTTCGACTATTTACCGTATTCTTTCTGCATTTGAGGAGCGGGGACTTGTGGAGAAGACCGTCTGGATGGGAGACGATACGGCGGTCTACGCGTTGAACAGAGGCGGACACACGCATTACGCGGTCTGCCTCGACTGCCATAAGAGAATCCCGCTGCAAAGCTGTCCGTTCACGCATATTCATGTGGGAAAAGAAACCGGTGACTTTACGATCACCGGTCATAAGCTGGAGCTATACGGTTATTGCGCGGACTGTCAGCGCGCAAGGCAGAAAAGGGAGCAGGTCAGCAGGACTCGTTCTTGATCAGCTGCGTCTGGAAGGTGATGTGCTGATGCTGGCGGTCACCGCTGATCAGACCGAGAAGCAGGTCATAGACATAGTTGATCAGCTCCGACATCGGCTGGGCAAAGGTGGTGATGCTTGGCACACAATAGCTCATAATCTCTATGCCGTCGCAACCGATGATCTCAATATCCTTGCCGGGAATCTTTCCGGCATCGTGGATAGCACGGATTGCCGCAGGTGCAATGATGTCCGCTACACAGCAGACCGCCGTAGTCTCCGGGTGTACTGCGAGATGCTTTTTCAGCGCCTCGTAAGCCCTCGGAAAGATATAGTCCGTCTCGAGGAAGAAGGAGAGATTCTCATTCAGACCCTGTTCACACAGCGCCGCCCGGTACCCTCTGGCACGCAGTCCGTACACGCTGTTGTCTGCGGCGGAGGAAATCATGGTTGCAATGTGCGTGTGCCCCTTTGAGATCAGATAATTCATCTGGGCATAGGCGGTTTCAAAGTGATTGACCTGTATGCTGGAATAGGTAGTCTGCTCGATCTGGGCGGGCAGCACCGTATTGACAAATATGGTAGGGCAGGAAAGCGTGTCGAACAGCTTCTGCTCGATCGGCTCAAAGTTCCCGCCGATATAGATCAGACCGCAAAGGTTGTGCCTGTCTATATAGGAGAGAAGCTCCTGAAACTTTTCGTGCTTGTCCTGAACGAAATAGTTATCATTAAAAAACATGATCGTATAGTCGGCATTATGCAGTCTGCGGGACAGTTCTTCCTGCAGGGAGCTGTATAAGGAATTGTACACACCCTCTACGACAAGTCCGATCTGCGAAGGAGCGCTGGCAGCCTTTGACTTTGCATTCTGGTGAGGGGAGTACTGATATTCTTCTATAATATGCAGCACATGCTGCCTCGTCGCGTCGCTGATGTCGGGATAGTTGTTCAACACCTTGGAGACAGTACCGGGAGTGACGTTTGCTATTCTTGCAATATCTCTGATATTCATGGGTTCCCTCGCATTTTCTGTATTTATAAAATTATTTTTTCAAGCGGTGTGATTCCGTATTCCTTCAGACAGGCATAGGCATTGTCCGTGGCATCATCCCATACCTGGGAAGGATTATGGCAGTCCGAGCCGACAATGACGCGGATGTCCGTTTCGGCAACCTTTGTCCAGAATGCCCTGTGCGGGTACATATAGCGGTCGCCGTCCGGATAGGAGTGGATGCCACGCCGGAAGCCGTTGGCATTAAATTCCAGCATGGTGCCGGTCGTCAGGGCGGCATCGATGATGATCTCCGTGGCTCTGATACAGTTGGCATCCCACGCAAATTTGTTCATGGAAAAGATGTCGGGATGGGCGACTGCTTTAAAAAATCCGGTTTTCATGGCATCGGCGACGGCACAGGCATAATCGATATAGGTGAGAGTGTCTGTTGCCTGCGTGATGTTGCGTATGCCGCCCGGCCGCTCGTGGTAAAAATGCTCGCCGAGCAGGAGATAGTCCAGCCCTTTTTCTGTCAGAAGCTGTTCGTAATAATCGCAGTATTCAGGTAAATATTCGATTTCCAGACCTTTGTACAGAATTATATCAGCAGAGTATCTGGCAGTCAATGTGTCGATCGAGCGTAGATATTCCTCCAGTTCCGAATAAGGCATTCTCAGACCGAAGTCGTGATCGGGGAAGGGAGCGTGATCGGAAAAGCCGAGCACACTCAAGCCCCCGGTGACGGCGGCGCGGATATAATCCTCCTCAGTGCCCTGAGCGTGCAGGCAGCGCTGCGTATGCGTGTGATAATTTGTTCTCATATGTTTTCTCCGTTTCTTGAAACATGAAACTATATTCATATTCTTTTATTAGCAATACTCCGAAACACTTACCGAAACATGTTTCGTACAATATAATAACATTGCACAAACAATAATGCAATATAAAAAATAATTTGTTGAAAATTCCAAATATATGTTGACATGTCAGGGAAACAATGATAATATTTGCTCAACAAGAGCGAAACAGCATCTTGGGTGTTTCGGAGTGCACGCCGATAACACGAAAACGGAAATGATACGATTTTCAAAAGGAGAAGGAATTATGAAGAGGAAAGTATTGGCAGTTACAATGGCGGCTGCAATGGTGCTTGGTATGGCAGGCTGCGGAAACAGCGGAAGCGGAGCATCCACTGGCGCTGCGAATGACAATGTAAATGAGAGTGTGGGCACGGTTTCAACGGCACAGAATGAACAGTCTGAAAGCTCAAAGGAAGAGACGGTGGAGCCGGTCGATGTCAGCCTGACGGTGTGGAGCCCTTCGGAGGATCAGGATCCAGAGGTCGGGGCATGGCTGGTGAAAATGTGCGACCAGTTCAATGAGCTTCACCCTGAGTGGAACATCACCTTCGAGTACGGAGTATGTACCGAGTCCAGTGCGAAGAAGGAGGTTCCGAAGGATATGGAGGCTGCGGCGGACGTGTTTATCTACGGTTCGACCGGCATCGAAAACCTCTGCTCTGAGAACTGTCTGACAGAGCTGGGCGGCAAGTATCTGGAGGAGGTGAAGGCAAATTCGCCGGAGTCTCTGGTGGACTGTCTTACCTATGACGGCGGCGTATACGGAGTTCCGATTACAACGGATACTTATTTTATGTATTATGACAAGAGCGTCTTCACGGACGAGGATGTGAAGTCCATGGAGAAGATGCTGGAAAAGGGTAAGGTTGCCTGCCCGATCACGAATGGTTACTATCTGGCATGCTTCTATCTTGCGAATGGCTGTACCTTCTTCACGGATGAGAACGGCAATTTCAGCAGAGAGGCAGGAATTAAGCTGGATGGCGACAACGCAGTGGCTGTGACGGACTATCTTGTTGACCTTGTTGCAAATGAGAACTTTGTGAATGCGGAGCCCGCAGATGCTATTGCCATGATGAGAGAGGGCTCTGTGAACGCTTATTTCTGCGGCAGCTGGCAGGCAGCGCAGACAGAGGAGATTCTGGGAGACAACTATGGGGTTGCGATTGTTCCCAGCATTAGTTTAAACGGCAAGGATACACAGCTTCGTCCGTTCACCTCCGCAAAGGCGGTTGGCGTAAAGTCAACGACAAAGTACCCTGAGGTCGCACTGAACCTTGCGCTGTATCTGGGAAGCCATGATGCACAGAAGGCACATTACGAGCTGAGAGGATATGTGCCTTGTAATACAAAGCTCACGGCAGAGCTGTCCGATTCCATCATCTGCAAGGTGGATTCAGAGACGGTCAGCGAGGTCGCAGTGCCGAGAGCGGCATTTATGGAGATGTCTTACTACTGGACGCCCGCCGAGAGCTTCGGCACGGAGATCAGGGACGGCGTTGTGACACATGCGAATGCGGCAGAGAAGACGGCTGCTTTCAATACGTCCGCAAATAGTTCCGGTGTTGAATAAATGGGGAATAATCGATAAGAGGCTGATGTCTATGGGAAAAGCAAAGAACACAAAAGCACAAAATAAATATGGGCTTGTACAGGCGCTGAAAAGCGGGTCTCCGCTGGTCTACCTGTCCGCAGTTATCTGCGGACTGGGCAGCGCCGTCCGGGGACAGCTGATAAAGGGAATCCTTTATCTGGCGGCAGAGGTATTTGTTGTCCTGTATATGATAAGGAACGGTCTGTACAACTTGGAAAAGCTGGTTACGCTCGGGGATGTGGCGCAGCAGAAGGTCTGGAACGAGGCGAAAAGCCTGTATGAGTATACGGACGGAGACAGATCGCTGGTTATTCTCCTCTACGGAATCATCACGGTTGCTGTATTGGTTTTTGGCATAGTGATTATGTGCTGTTCGATGAAGAGCGCATACCGTGCGGAAACGCTGTATAAGGAAGGAAAGCCGGTTCCGTCCTTCCGCGAGGAGGTCAGGGAGCTTTTCAACAACAATCTGCACAAGACGCTGCTGTCGTTCCCGATCGCCGGTGTGCTGGCATTTACCGTGCTGCCGCTGATCTTTATGATGAGTATGGCATTTACCAATTACAGCGTCACGGATAATAAGCTGGTGCTCTTTGACTGGGTCGGGCTGAAAAACTTTAAGCGTATGCTGAGCATGGGCGGCAGTCTTGGAAAGACCTTCTGGCCTGTTCTGGGATGGACGCTTGTGTGGGCGGTTCTCGCAACCTTTTCCAATTACATATTCGGAATGCTTCTGTCCCTGTTCATCAACTGGAAAGAAATCAGAGGGAAAAAGTTCTGGAGGTTTTGCTTTGTACTGACAGTTGCGGTGCCGCATTTCGTCACCCTGCTGATTATCAGGCAGATGCTTCAGCCGGAGGGCGCAGTCAATGTACTGCTGCGTAACATGGGGCTTCTCGGCGCGAAGGAATCTCTGCCCTTCTTTACAAATACTATGTGGGCGCGTGTGACGGTCGTTCTGATCAACATATGGGTCGGCGTTCCGTACGCACTCTTGCAGATCACCGGCATTTTGCAGAACATTCCGCAGGAGCTGTATGATTCCGCGAGAGTGGACGGAGCGGGGCCGGTCATGACCTTCCGTAAGATCACGCTGCCGTACATGTTGTTCGTGACGACACCGTATCTGATCACAACCTTTACGGGCAACGTCAACAACTTTAATGTTATTTTCCTGACCTCCTGCGGTGCGCCGCGTCCAGTGGAATCCACAGCGGGAAAGACGGATCTGCTGGTCACATGGCTGTATAAGCTGACGATCGATAACCAGTTTTACGATGTCGGCGCTGTCGTGGGTATCATGACATTTATCACGCTGAGCATCGTCTCGCTGCTGACCTTCCGCCATAGCGGCTCCTACAAGAATGAGGAGGGCTTCCGATGAAAAAGAGAAAAAGACCTTTGAAGAAGAGAATCCTCGTTGTGTTGGCACATATTGTTCTGGCTGCGCTCGCCTTCGTCTGGCTGATCCCGCTGTTCTGGGTGCTGCTCACAAGCTTTCGCGGGACAAAGGGTTCCTACAGCTCGACATTTTTCCCGACCAGTTATACATGGGATAATTATGTCAAGCTGTTCACAGACTTCTCTGTGTTTAACTTTCCGCAGATGATGCTGAACACGCTGATTGTGGCAGTCGTGAGCTGCCTGATCTCTACCTTTTTCGTCGTGTCGGTTGCGTATACGCTGTCGAGGCTGCGGTTCCGGTCGAGAAAGACGCTGATGAATGCCGCGATGATTATACACCTCTTTCCGGGCTTCATGTCCATGATTGCAGTGTACTATATCATAAAGATGCTCGGCTGGACGGGCGGTCCTATGCTGCGTGTCGCCATGGTGGCGGTATATGCCGGCGGAGCGGGTGTCGGCTATCATGTGGCGAAGGGCTTTTTCGATACCATACCGATCGCGCTGGACGAAGCGGCGCTGATAGACGGTGCGACAAGATGGCATGTGCTGACAAAGATCATTATGCCGCTCTCCAAACCGATCGTTGTGTATACGCTGCTGACATCCTTTGCGGGGCCGTTTAAGGATTTCATGCTCGCCAAGGTGCTCTGCGGGCCGAACAAGGACTATTACACGGTTGCGGTGGGTATGTACCAGATGCTTGACAGGGAATACATAGACCAGTGGTTCTGCAGCTTTGCGGCGGCAGCGGTGGTTATTTCCATACCGATAGCGACGCTGTTCATGTGCACACAGAAATATTACGCGGAGGGCGTCAGCGGTGCGGTGAAGGGATAGTCGGTTTGACCGTCAGAAGGGTTCGGTATAGCAAATTTCATAAATTGTAGCTGGCGGTTTTACGCCCAAAACCGCCAGTTTACGGTATTTTTGAAATTTTTTAAAAAAATTTGAAAAAAGGTATTGCATTTTTCAAAAGCATGTACTATAATAACTCTTGCGTTGTGAGGGAAACAAAGCAAATGCACCGCTAGCTCAGTTGGTAGAGCACCTGACTCTTAATCAGGGTGTCCAGGGTTCGAGCCCCTGGCGGTGCACTTAGAAGTCCTAGGCTTGCTAATAGACGAGTTTGGGGCTTTTTTTTGTACAAAAAAGGAATTTATTATCCGGCAAACGGTGATATGGGAAGAGGAATCAGTAATGAATACACGGTCTGAAATGACAAAGAAAATTTTTAAGCTGACGCTGCCGATTGTGGTGCAGAATCTGCTGAGTGCGGCGGTGAGCTCCGCCGACGTTATTATGCTGAACTATGTGAGCCAGTCGGCGATTTCGGCGGTATCTCTGGCGACGCAGTACACTAATATACTTTTCATGGTCTTTTATGGGCTGGGAACGGGCGCAACCATGCTGTGCGCACAATATTATGGAAAAAAGGATTTTCAGGCAATCCGAGCCGTTGAGGGAATAGCGCTCCGCTTTTCGATGGGCTTTTCGCTGCTGTTCGCCATCCTTGCGCTTGGCTGTCCGGAGCTGCTTATGAAGCTTTTTACAAAGGACGCGGAGCTGATCGCCTACGGCGCTTCTTATCTCAGGGTGCTGAGCGTTGCCTATCTTTGCTGGGGCATAACGGAGGTTTACCTTTCTATTTTAAGGAGCATCGGAAGGGTAAAGATCAGCATGGCATTGAATATGCTGGCATTTGTACTCAATATCTTTTTAAATGCGGTATTCATTTTCGGACTTTTTGGCATGCCGAAGCTGGGGGTTCTGGGCGTTGCGATTGCAACCTCTGCATCCCGTCTGATCGAATTGCTGGCGTGCATCGTCGTTTCGCTGCGGAGCAAGGACGTCCGCCTGAATCCCGCATACATATTCCTGCGCAATAAGGTGCTTTTTGCAGATTTTGTCAAGCTGTCGCTGCCTGCGCTTGCGAATGATATTGTATGGGGAACAGCGTTCTCCATGTATTCCGTGATTCTCGGGCATCTCGGAAATGACGCGGTGGCGGCAAATTCCATCGTGACAGTGGTGCGCAGCTTTGGAACCACGCTCTGCTTCGGCGTTGCCAGCGGCAGCGGTATTCTGCTGGGCAATATCATGGGTGAGGGGAAGATGGAGGAAGCAAGGAAATGCGTGAAAAGTGCAATAAAGCTGACCGTTGTGAGCGGCGCAATCGGAGGCATCCTCATTCTCTGCGCGACACCGTTTGTCCTGCGTTTTGTCGACCTGACGGACACAGCCATGCACTATCTGAAATATATGCTGCTGATTAATTCTTATTATGTCATGGGTGCCGCAGTGAATACGACCTTGATCGCGGGCGTTTTCCGCGCGGGCGGAGACAGCCGCTTCGGCTTCATCTGCGATACGATAGATATGTGGGGTTATGCCGTGCCGCTTGGATTTTTCGCAGCGTTTGTCCTGAAGCTTCCTGTGCTCTGGGTGTACTTCCTGCTCTGTACGGACGAATTTGTGAAATGGCCGTGGGTTATCCGGCGGTATAAGAGTGAGAAATGGTTGAAGAATATTACGAGGGATAATATAATGGACGCAGAGGTAAACAGTAAAACCAATGCATAGGAGTGACAGACATGAGATTTACGGCGACGGAAGACAAGGTAAGGGTTACGGGAAGAACATTGTTTGTGGATGGGGTCAGGTATCTCGGATTTTCCGGGACAAGCATCACCTTTACCTTTGTCGGCAGAAAGGCGGCGGCTTCGATCTGGAGCAATGCCAATGAATGGGGTGAGGACAACGACGACCTCAGAGGACGTATTGCGGTTTATGTCAATGATGAGGAGGAGCCGAGGAAGCGCATCTGCCTGAACCGTGAGGAGGATGTCTATTCGTTATATGAGAGCGACCGCGAGGAGCAGGTCACAATCCGGCTTGTGAAATATTCCGAGGCGGCTTTCGGCAAATGCGGCATCCGTTTTGTCGAGATTGATACGGACAGGCTCATGGCGCCTCCTGCACACGCTGACAGAAGGATAGAGATTGTCGGTGATTCCATCACCTGCGGCTACGGTGTGGAGGCGGAGGATGAATTGCAGCCGTTCCGCACGCTGACGGAGAATCCGGCAAAGTCTTATTCCCTGCTGACAGCAAAGCTTTTGCGGGCGGAGGCGAGTCTGGTCTCATGGAGCGGAAACGGGATTATCTCCGGGTATGTCGAGGAGACGGCGACAGCGCCCTCCGACAAGTGGCTCATGCCGGAGGTTTACCGGTATACCGATATTTCTGGTTCGGAGAAGCTTTTCGGGGAGGATGAGTCGAAATGGGAAAAATGGGATTTCAGCCGTTTTATTCCCGATGCTATTTTAATTAACCTCGGTACGAATGACTGTAGCTGGTGCAAGGATATACAGGAGCGCAAGGATCAGTATAAAGCAAAGTATATGGAGTTTCTGAAATACATCCGTGAAAAGAATCCGTCGGCACAGATTTTCTGTATGCTGGGAACAATGGATCAGAGGGTGCTGAAAGAGCTCGGAGAGGCTGTGGAGGGCTTCCGGGAGGCACAGGGTGATGCAAGGGTTCATTTCCTGCCGCTGCCGGCGCAGAATGCGGAGGACGGATATGGTGCGGACTGGCATCCCAGCGCCCTGACGCAGAGAAAGACAGCTGAAATTGTTGCTGCCAAGGTTGGCAGTGTTATGGGTTGGGAGTAAAATTTTGAAAAGGGGAGGTTGTGCGGAATGAAAAGCAAGGTATTACAATCAGATATTCAGAGAGATGAGTGCATGCTGACAGGGAAATTCGGCGGCAGAGGATATGACTGGTGGTGGCATTCTTTCACGGGCTACAGCAGAGAGACGGGCAAGGAAAAGTCTTTCTTCATTGCCTTTTTCCTGTGCAACCCGGACAGGGGCGAGCGTAAGCCCGTTTTTAAACCGCGTCCGTCTTATCTCATGGTGAAGGCAGGTGCGTGGGGCAAGGACGGCGCGCAGCTGCACAGATTCTTCGGCTGGGACGAGCTGACGTTGAAGGGGAAAGCACCTTTCGCGGTGGCAGCGGAGGACTGCTATCTGTCTGAGACGGCGACCAAGGGACGTATCAATGTGTCCGCTGAGGACGCGGAGGCGCACCCGGAATATATGTGCCAGTCCGGCAGAATGTCGTGGAAGCTCAAGATCGAGAAAAAGATTCCGTTTAATGTCGGCTACGGCGCGGGAAAGCTGTTTCGGGAGCTAAAGGCGTTCCAGATGTACTGGCATGCGGAGGGCATGAAGACCCTGTACAGCGGCACGGTGACATGGAACGGAGAGGTATATGACGTAAAACCGGAAAACTGTTGGGGTTATGCGGATAAAAACTGGGGCAGCGACTTCACGATGCCGTGGGTGTGGTTGTCCTCGAATCATATGGTGAGCAGACTGACCGGAAAGAAGCTGACGAACAGCGCCTTTGACATCGGCGGTGGAAGACCGGTCGTATTCGGCATTCCCATGGAGCGGAAGCTGCTGGGGGCATTCTGCTATGAGGGACAGGGCTATGAGTTTAACTTTTCAAAGTTCTGGATGCTCCCTAAGACAAGATTTGAATGCATTGAGACACCGGATCAGCTCATCTGGCGTGTGAAGCAGGAGACGCTGAAAGCGGTGCTGTTCGTGGAAGTCCGGTGCAAAAAGAGCGAGATGCTGTTCATGAATTATGAGAACCCGGACGGCATTATGCGCCATAAGAGGCTCTGGAACGGCGGCACAGGTACAGGCCGTGTGAGACTGTACAAAAAAGAGGGAATCTACCGCAAACTGATCGATGACATCAGTGTCAGAAACGTCGGCTGCGAGATGGGAGCAGAGGAAGAGACGGAGCAGTAAGAAAGTAGAGTGATGAAGAATGGCAGCAGGCGGAGAAATTTTGGTCATTGCGGACAATAATCCCAATGGCCTTGGCGTATTTTTGCTGATTGCACTCGTGACCTATATTATAGTCAATATTGTGATCATAATCATAGACAAGCGCCGGATGAAAAGACTTGAGAAAATCAAAGAGCTGATTGAAAAAGGCTGTCAATGAAGTCTTTGCGGAGAGCTATCGGCGGAGCTTTGGAAAAATGGCTGAACGGATGGGAATCTTGCCGAGATACTTGCCGGTGATGGCGTCTATCGGGATATAGGGATTTTTAAAATATCTTGAATCGATAGATATTTCCCGGCTGTCTCCCATGACAAATACACAGCCCTCCGGCACTTCAAAGGTTCGGCTTGAGTTTGTTTCGATTCCATCAGCCAAATAAGCACTTTCATCACATTGCAATCCGTTAATAAACACTTTTCCGCCATGAAATTCGATATGATCGCCAGCAATGCCAATGACACGTTTGCCCAAATCCATATTGTATTCATCGCTGTGGAACAGAATAATGTCGCCACGCTGGATATCTCGGAACACATAGGCGAGGCGGTTGTATATCACAACATCCCCGGTCATAAGGGCAGGTTCCATTGACCCGGAGGCAACGATTGTATTCGCTGTTGCAAATCGCATAAATAAACCAAGAAGTATTACGGTGACTGCAATATAGATCCAGTATGCAATCCAGATTATCTGAGTTCTTTTTCTTAAAATTTTGGACCCTACAGGTGCGTACTGCGGGGTATTTGTCTTTTCCTTGTTCATTTCACTCCTGTTTAGGAGCGTACTGAGTACGCTCCTAGCTGTTATGAAAATAACTTTCTTATTGATAAGAAAGTATTTGACGAGAAAGAATTATTGTAGTATTATATACACAAGAAGGGAAAGCCAGAGAAGCGGCCCACCCTCGAATGGTGCTTAACGCTTTACAGCGTCAGCCGTCACATGTTGCGGATGTGGCGGCTATTTTCTTTTCCCATGAAAGATTGCGTAACACAATCCAATCAGGGTGCAAATGAACATTCCAATCTGAATTAAATCAGAGTATGTAACATACATAAGCATCGCCCTCCTTTCTGTATCTGGAGGGTTAGGTCTACGCTTCGCTCCGGTCGTTGCTAAACAAGCCCCACCGGGGCTTAGCAACCCTCCGAAAAGGAGGGTAAGCCGCCTGGCTCTCTGGTTTCCCATAACAAAAGACTATCATAGATGATATAGAAATGCAAGACTTTTATATACAAAAAATATGATGACGAAAAGAGAATAATAAAAACCGGCAACGAGAATCGCCCTAGGAAAACTTGTCTATAGAGATATATCAGAAACCCGAGTTCAAATGCAATATACATATAAATCACAACAAGATCAAAAAGCAAAGAAAGAGGGGTTTTATGAAAATGAGAGTATTGAAGAAAAGAAAAGGGTTACTCGGAATAGTCGCAATACTGGTTCTGGTATTTTGGAGTTCTTTTAATTTGAGAAGTGCTTTTTCTTGGAGTGAAGAAGAAAATGCACAAATGAATGAACTTCGTAAGCAGGGATATTCTAATCAGGAAATCGTAGAAATTATCGGTCAGGAATTTGGAACAACTGTTAATTCCGATACAGTATCCTTACCTCCAAACGAGAATGCACCATCAACCCATACCCACACATGGGTCACCACGGTAACAAAGGAAGCTACCTGTACGGAACAGGGAGAACAGACCTCCACCTGTTCCGAGTGCGGAGAAACTAAGGTTAAAGCGACTCCGAAGGCAGAACATACCTATACCGTGGCATCTACGCCCGGTACCTGCCTTGAGGCAGCAAAGGAAGTATATACCTGTGCAGTTTGTGGTCATTCCTACACGGAAAAAGGGAAAAAGGGAGAGCATGACTACCAGCTCACCCATGCAGAGTCCGGTACCTGCCAGACACCGACTAAGAAGACCTATACTTGCTCTGTCTGTGGTGATTCTTACGTTGAAGAAGGAGAACTGGGGGAACATGATTACCAGCTGATCTCAGAATCAGTGCATGACGCATGTACCGAAAGCGGAGAAGTTGTTTATACATGCTCTGTCTGCGGTGACACCTATACAGAAACAGTTGAACCACTGGGACATGAACTGGAAACCACAAAAACGATGCTGCAGAAAGCTACCTGTACAGAAGATGGCAGAAGAGCATATCTCTGTTCCAGATGCGGTGCGGAAGTTGATCCTGAAGTAATTCCGGCAACCGGACATAACCCGCAGTATGAAGTAATAAAGGAAGCTGGGCTGTTTACAAAGGGAGACGCGCATACACTTTGCACTGTCTGCGGTGAGGTTCTTTCCGCAGAAGTTCTCCCCGGGGTCATTCCTCTCTGGGCGGTTATCGCCGGAGTAGTCGGAGTTTGTGCCGTTGGTGGAATTATAATTGTTTTGGTAATAAAAAAGCAAAAGTAACGTAAAAGTAATACATAAATGGTTTATGACAAAGGATAAGAAAGAGTTTGACTCTATATCTGGGGAGTAAGTCGAATCAATTAAAAAAGAAAGGGGCAGGCCTTATGTATTGCAGAAATTGTGGGACGAAGCTTCCTGATGGTGAGGTGGTTTGTCCAAACTGCGGAACGTCCGATCGGGATTCCTATATGTATGATATTTTACCGGAAATTAATGATGAGCTATGTCAGATTCCTAAGGATACTATTGCAAAGACAATAGGAATCATACTTGCAGTAGTGGCTGCGGCGGTATGGCTTGTCTTTTTTGCCTAAAGGCATTTTTACGAGCGTATTCAGTACGCTGGAATCGGGAGGATGAACGATGACACCTATATTTGATACACATGCACATTATGATGACGAGGCATTCGACGAGGATCGGGATGCTCTCCTGACTGAGCTGCCGGAAAATGGAATTGCGCGGGTCGTAAACGTTGGCGCGAGCCTTGCATCCTGCGGACGGACGATAGAAATTATGAACAGATATGACTATATCTACGGCGCGATCGGAGTCCATCCCAGCGAGACGGCGGAACTGAATGACGAGGTCTTTGAATGGTTGCGACAGCAGTGTCAGCTGGAAAAATGTGTGGCAGTCGGCGAAATCGGGCTGGACTATTATTGGGATGAACCGGACAGAGAGCTTCAGAAGGAATGGTTCCGCAGGCAGTTAAACCTGGCGAGGGAGCTTGCTAAGCCTGTTATCATCCATTCCAGAGACGCGGCAAAGGACACGGTGGATCTCATGACGGAGGAACATGCGGAGGAGATCGGCGGTGTCATTCACTGCTATTCCTATACAAAAGAAACAGCCGAGGTTTTCCTGAAAATGGGATTCTATTTTGGAATCGGCGGTGTTTTGACCTTCAAAAATGCAAAGAAGCTGAAGGAGGCGGTGGCATATATTCCGCTGGACAGGATTGTGCTGGAGACAGACTGCCCCTATCTGGCACCGGAGCCGAACCGGGGAAAGCGCAACAGTTCGCTGAACATTCCATATGTGGTAAAGGCGCTTGCGGAGATCAAGGGTGTGGAGGAAGAGACAGTAAGGAAAGCCGCATGGGAGAACGCGCATAAGCTGTACCGCCTGTAGAACAAATGATATTGTGACGGATAATTGAAAGGAGACCTGAAGATGAAAAAATTTCTTTTCGGAAAAGACTGGGTTCTTCCGGCCCTTGCGGTTGTGGGTTTCTATCTTCTGCTGGCAGCAGTGGGGATAGGTTGTCCGATCAAATTTGTCACCGGAATATCCTGTGCGGGCTGTGGCATGACGCGCGCGTGGCTTGCATTGCTGCGGCTGGATCTGCGGACGGCCTTTGAGTATCATCCGCTTTTCTGGCTGCCCCCTGTTGCTCTCATCATCTTTGCATTTAAAGGGAAAATACCCCCCAAAATGTATAAACTTTTACTGTTTACAATAGTGCTGTTGTTTGGTATAGTATATTTGTATCGAATGATCGGTGGTGATCAAATTGTAATTTTTGAGCCGAAAAAAGGAATATTTTTTCGCATTACCGAATTTATTTATAACAGGAGGAGATAGTATGTTTTGCAGTAATTGTGGACAGGAGGCACCCGAAGGTGCAAAGAATTGTCCGAACTGTGGCGCACCGCTTGAAGGGGGCGACAAGCTGGACAATCTGACAAAGGATGTAAAGAATGCATTTGACAACGCAGAAAAAGAGCTTGGAAGCGCAGTGCAGGATATTCATCAGACAATTTCAAATGCAGGAGCACCGTATGCCGGAGAAAAGCTTCAGACTGACAGAGGACTTCTTGCATACATAGTTCTGACGATCATTACCTGTGGAATTTACTCCTATTATTTCATCTACAAGATGGCGCATGATGTCAATATTGCCTGCGAAGGTGATGGAGAGAGCACAGGTGGTCTGGTAAAGTTCATTGTTCTGTCTATCATTACCTGTGGTATTTACGCATGGGTATGGTATTATAAGCTTGGAAACAGACTTTCATCCAATGCCGGCAGATATGGTCTGACTTTCCAGGAGAATGGTACAACGGTGCTGCTGTGGCTGCTTTTTGGTGCGATGCTCTGCGGTATCGGACCGTTCATTGCAATGAATATTCTGATCAAGAACACCAACAAGATCTGTGAAGCTTATAACCAACAGCATGGTCTGATGTAATGTGATCGAAAAACTGATACAGAGACTGAGAGATATTACTTGAAAGTAAATACTGATTTTAAGATACGGCTGCTTCTTCGGAGGTCAGCCGTATTGTAATGCTTGAAGATATTTGTCAGGAATATTATAATAGAGGTCAGCTTTACGGTACTGGCTGTACCGGTTATGATATGCCGGAGAGACTTTGACAATATAACAGGATCGGGAGGTTTTTAGAAGATGAAGACAGCAGCAGACTTGCAGACACTGCTCCGCCAGATAGACCATAAGGGTTATCCGGCATATAAGGACACGAAGGGAAAATATCAGTTCCAGCAGTATGTCCTTTCGATAGACCATGTACAGGGAGACCCCTTTGCGGCTCCCTCCAAGGTCAGCCTTTTGCTGCCCGGAAGGGTGGCGGGCTTTGATAAAAAATGTTATGACACAAATGTCAGAAGAGTCGCGTTTCAGGATTATCTGCTCCGGCGCATGGCGGCGAAGATCAAGGACTTTTCCTTCAAGGCGAAGGGCTCCGGCAAGAGCGGGCTTCTCGGGATCAGCCATCCCGGGCAGGAGATACTGGAGCGCAGCGCCTGCACGGTAGACCCGCAGAGCGGAGACATTACGGTGCGGATGGAGATCGGGTTTCCGGCGAACGGGCGTACCATCAACTCCGGCGAGCTCGGGAAGATTTTATTTGACTTCCTGCCCGTCTGCGTGCGGCAGACCCTGCTCGCGGCATCCTGTCCGAAGGATGGGCTGGAGAAGGTGCTGTTCCTTGCGGATGATCAGCAGTATATCCGGCAGGAGTTAAAGAAGCGTGAACTGGTTGCCTTTGTGGCAAATAGCGCGATTCTGCCCCGGAAGTCTGGAGTCTCCGCGCTGCCAATGAGGGAGGCGGTTCCCTTTAAAAGCCCGGCATCCATGGAGGTCATCATGGAGCTGCCCCACGGTGGGAAGCTCGCAGGCATGGGCATCCGGAAGGGCGTGACACTGATTGTCGGCGGCGGCTACCACGGCAAGTCAACTCTGCTGGAGGCGTTGGAGCTTGGCGTGTACAATCATATTCAGGGAGACGGCAGGGAGTATGTGATCACGGACGAATCGGCCGTAAAGCTCCGGGCGGAGGACGGCCGCAGCATCCAGAGGACGGACATTTCCATGTTCATACGGAATCTGCCGAATGGTAGGGACACAAAGACCTTCTATACAGAGGACGCTAGCGGAAGTACCTCACAGGCGGCGAACACCGTTGAGGCGATGGAGGCAGGAGCGGAGGTGTTCCTGATCGATGAGGACACCAGCGCGACCAACTTCATGATCCGGGATGAACTGATGCAGCGTGTCGTCAGCAGGGAGGTCGAGCCAATCATCCCGTTCATCGACAGGGTGCGTGAGCTGTACGAGAAATACGGCATTTCGACGATCCTTGTCGCGGGAAGCTGTGGCTCCTATTTCCACATGGCGGACTGCATTATCCAGATGAATAAGTATCAGCCGGTGGAGATCACGGCGCTTGCAAAGAAGGAGGCGGAGAGCTTCCCCTATACGCTCGGAAGAGTGGATGCGGCGGGGGAACCGGATTACCGGCGTGTTGTGAGGCGGGACGCTGCGTTTGCGAAGGATGACAGGATCAAAATGCGGACGGACGGAACGGACGGCTTTTCCATCAACCGCGAAGAGGTTGACCTGCGCTATGTGGAACAGCTGACAGATTCGGAACAGTTGACAGCCCTGTCCCATATGATAAAATACATGAAGCTGCACTCGTTTGACGGAAAGAGAACTCTGCGGGAGGCGGTCGAGGAGCTGTACGGCAGCATCCCCGCGAAGGGCTTCGGCGCGTTCTGCGAGGGTGAGGGCAAGCTGCCCGGGAATCTGGCACTGCCAAGAAAGCAGGAGCTTTACGCTGCGCTCAACCGATGCAGGGAATTAATCGTGGTGGAAAAGGGATAAGGGAATTATGAACGTAAGGAATATGAATCAGGAGGAGAAGGTCTCCTATATGCTCAGCGAGCCGGTGCCGCATCTGGTCTGTCAGATGGCGGTGCCGACGATCATCAGCATGCTTGTGACCTCCTTCTATAACATGGTAGACACCTTCTTTGTCGGGAGGATCAATACACAGGCGACGGCGGCGGTAGGTGTTGTGTTCTCCGTGATGGCGTTTATTCAGGCGTGCGGCTTCTTCTTCGGGCATGGCTCGGGCAACTATATCTCCCGGAAGCTCGGCGCGAAGGAATTTGACGAGGCAAATGTCATGGCGGCGACCGGATTCTTCACAGCGTTTTTCACGGGAATCGTGGCGGCTGTAGTGGGGCTTTGCTTTCTGACGCCGCTTGCACGGGTTCTGGGTTCAACGCCGACGATTCTGCCCTATACAAAGGACTATCTTCGGATTATCCTGATCGGCTGTCCGTTTATGATGTCATCGCTGGTGCTGAATAACCAGCTTCGTTTTCAGGGCAGCGCATCCTATGCGATGGTGGGAATTGTGACGGGCGGACTGTTGAATATGGTTCTCGACCCGCTGCTGATCTTTACCTGCGATATGGGAGTTGCGGGAGCGGCGCTTGCCACGATTATCAGCCAGATTGTCAGCTTTGTCCTCCTCTTTCTGATGAGCAGAAAGGGCGGAAATATCCGTATAGAATTTCGCAATTTCAAACCCACATGGGCGTTGTATAAGGAGATCTTCCGGGGCGGTGTGCCGTCCCTTTGCAGACAGGGGCTTGCCAGCATTGCGCAGATCTGTCTGAATCATTCTGCGGGAACCTTTGGCGGAGTCTACAGTGACGCGGCGATCGCGGCAATGTCCATTGTCGGAAGAATTTCCATGTTTGCCAACTCGGCGCTGATCGGTTTCGGACAGGGCTTCCAGCCGGTCTGCGGCATGAATTACGGGGCAAAGCAGTTTGGAAGGGTGCGGCAGGCATTCGCTTTCTGTGTGAAGTATGCGGCGGTCTTCCTCGTCATCGTTTCGGCGGCGGGAATCATTTTTGCAGAGCCGCTTGTGACCTGCTTCCGCCGGGAGGACGCGGAGGTTATCCGCATCGGCACGCTTGCCCTCCGGTTGCAATGCATTGTTTTCCCGCTGAATGCGTGGATTGTGATGAGTAATATGATGCTGCAGTCCATCGGCAAGGCGGCGAGAGCGTCCTTTGTCGCGGCGGCAAGGCAGGGAATTTTCTTTATTCCGCTGATCTGGATATTGCCGCAGATCTTCGGACTGCTCGGCGTCCAGATGTGCCAGACATGGTCGGATATTCTTACCTTCGGTGTTTCTGTGCCGATGTGCGTCGGTGTGCTGGGAGAGATGAAACAGGCGGAAGGCCAGCAGGCAGCGGAAGAAGTCTGAGAAAGGATTCAGGATGGAAAAGATCAAAGTCAACGGATATTTATATGAGACGCATATGCATACGTCGGAGGGGAGTGCCTGTGCAAGCAACACCGGTGCGGAAATGGCGAGGGTCTATGCGCAGGCGGGCTACACGGGAATCATTATCACGGATCACTTCGTATATGGAAATACGGCGGTTGACAGGAGCCTGCCGTGGAGCGAGTGGGTCGAGAAGTTCTGCCTTGGCTATGAACACGCGAAGGAAGAAGGGGAAAAGTACGGTCTTCAGGTCTTCTTCGGCTGGGAATCAGGCTATGGCGGGCCGGAATTTCTGGTCTACGGTCTGGATAAGCAATGGCTGCTGAACCACCCTGAGATTAAGGATGCGACGGTGGAGGAGCAGCTGCAGCTCGTCCATGCGGGCGGCGGTATTCTCAGTCAGGCGCATCCGTACAGGGAGGCATGGTACATCAAGGAAATCTGCCCCTACCCGGATTTTGTGGACGCTGTGGAGGGAGTGAATGCGAGCCATTCCAGCTACGGAAAAGAAGAGCGCCATCCCGAGTTTAACGAGAGGGCGCTTGCCTATGCGAAGGAACATAATCTGCCACTGACTGCCGGTTCCGACCAGCACAGTACCTTAATGCTCTGGGGCGGTATGGTCTTTCCGAGAAAGCTGACCGACATCCATGATTTCGGACGCGCCGTCCTGAACAGGGAGGCGGTACAGCTTCTGGACGGAACGGAGCGTCAGGCGGTTATCTCATGATGGATCTGTAATTCGTAGAGCTTCTTATAAATGCCGTTCTGGGCGAGGAGCTCCTGATGCGTGCCGCGCTCTCTGATCTTGCCCTTGTGCATGACCATGATGCAGTCTGCGTGCTGGATGGTGGAGAGGCGGTGCGCAACCATGATTGTCGTTCTGCCCTTCATCAGCCTTTCAAGTGCTTCCTGAATCAGCGCCTCCGTCTCCGTGTCGATGTTGGCGGTGGCTTCATCCATGACAAGGATGCTCGGCTTATGTGCGAGTGTCCGCGCGAAGGACAGAAGCTGACGCTCACCGGCAGAGAAGGTGGAGCCGCGCTCGGACACAGGTTCCTCATAGCCATTCGGCAATTTCTCAATGAACCGGGATGCGTTGACATATTCTGCCGCCTCCCGTACCTCTTCCGAAGTAATGTCTTCGTCGTAAAGTCTTATATTGCTCTCCACGGTTCCCTCAAAGATAAACACATCCTGCTGCATCTGACCGATTGCGCTTCTGAGCTGCTTCTTGCTGATATTCCGAATGTCAACACCGTCGATATAGATATGACCCTGCTGGATGTCATAGTATCGCCCGATCAGGTTCAGGATCGAGGATTTACCGGCGCCGGTTGCACCGACAAAGGCAACCTTCTGGCCCGGCTCAATGACAAAGGACACATCCCGCAGGACATAATTTTCATTGTCGTAGGCAAACCAGACATGGTCGAACTCGATCCGCCCCTTGATTTCCGGCAGTACGACCGGATTTTCGGGCTCCGGCACAAGTGCGTCCTCGTCCATGATCGTGAAGATTTTTTCTGCGGACGCAAGGGAGGACTGGAGGGTGGAAAACTGCTCCGCCAGCTCCTGAATCGGCTCGAAGAAGGACTGGATGTACTGCGCAAAGATGTAGAGCGTTCCGATCGAGATGACATTGCCGAGAACCTCGCGGCTTCCGACACCCAGCACCAGCATCAGCGACAGCACACTGAGAATATAGATCAGCGGGCGGAAGATGGCGAATACCAGCATTTCCCGGTAAAAGGCTCTGTAATATTTATAGTTTCTGTCGTTAAATTCGTCGAATTTTCTCTCCTCGCGCCCGAAGATCTGGATGATGCGCATCCCGGAAATATTCTCCGACAGGAAGGTGTTGAGGTCGGTCAGGCGCGTTCTCGTAATCCGGTAGGTCTTCCGCGAAATCTTCCGGAAAACGACCGTGAGCACAGCCACGACGGGCAACAGCACAAAGGAGATCAGCGCGAGCTTCAGATCCATTGTCAGCATGACAATCGCAAGACCGATGATCTTCACGATGTTGCGGAACAGACGAACCAGAATGCCGGAGTACATTTCGTTCAACGCCTCGACATCGTTTGTCACGCGCGTCACCAGCTTTCCCACGGGGGTCAGATCGAAATAGCGGCAGCTCAGGGACTGGATGTGGGCGTAAAGCTCCTTGCGGACAGTCAGGATGATGCGCTGTCCCGTCTTCTGGAGAACCCATGTCTGAACCAGATTGAAGACAAAGCTCAGGGCTAGCACAATGCCGTATTTGATCGCAGTGTCAATGATGACGTCATAATTTCCCTGTGTCTCGAAGAGATCGATCGCGTCGCCGATCAGGATAGGGCGGTAGAGGTCAAAGCCCGTCAGTGCAAGCACCAGCGCCAGACAGAGAAGAAACCACCCGAGATAGGGCTTCATGTAGGAGAGGAGACGCAGCAGGGCGTTTCCCTTATAGCTGGATTCCAGCTTATCCTCAGTCAAAGTATTCATAGTAATCCTCATTTCTGTACAGATACATTTATAATTCCTTCAGCTCCTGTTCAAGCTGCTGTTTCTCATTGATATGGGCATAGAAGCCGCCCAGAGCGACCAGCTCGTCATGCGTGCCGTACTCCGTCATGGCACCGTCCGTCAGCACGGCGATGTGATCCGCCTTTTGCAGCGTGGAGATACGGTGGGCGATGATAATGGTGGTCTTGTCCTTGCGCAGCCGGAGCAGGTTTTCCAGAATCTGCTCCTCAGTGTCCGTATCGACGGCGGACAGGGAGTCGTCAAGGATCAGAATCGAGGCATCCTTTAACAGTGCCCGCGCGATGGAGCTTCGCTGCTTCTGACCGCCCGAGAGAGTCACGCCGCGCTCGCCCACGAGCGTCAGGTAATTTTCCGGGAAGTCCATGATATTGTCATGGATGCAGGCGTTCATGGCAGCCGCGTGGATGCTGTCACGAAGCTCGGGATGTTCTTTGATACGATCCTCGAGGCCGAAGGCAATGTTTTCCTCCAGCGTGTCGGAGAACAGGAAGTTGTCCTGCGGAACATAGGCGACATCCCTGTGCAGGACAGCAAGGGGAATTTCGCTGATCGGTATGCCGTCCAGAAGCAGCATTCCCTTTTCGCAGTCGTAGACTCTGAGCAGCAGGTCTGCAAGGGAGGACTTTCCGCTTCCCGTGCGTCCGAGAATACCCAGCATCTCTCCCTGACGGATGTGCAGGTCGATGTTTTTCAGCACCGGCGCGTCGCCGTCCGGGTAGGTAAAGGTGAGATTCTTCATCTGAATATCACCCTTTAACTGTAGCTCTGTGTTTACGCCGGAGTCTGTGCCCTCCGAAAGCGCCGGATCAACAATATCGGGCTCCTCGCGGAAAATAGCGGCAATGCGGTGGAACGCCGCAGATGCCTGCGTAAAGGAGTTGATGCAGTCGCCGCAGGCGATCATGGGCCATACGAGCATACCGATATAGGTGTTGAAGGCGACAAACTGTCCGATGCTGACTGTGCCGTTTAAGACCATTTTACCTCCGAAGAGCAGTGTGAGCAGGAGGCTGAAGCCGGTAATGGCATCCAGAGCCGGGCCGAAGATCGCCTGAAGCTTTACGACAGCGAGATTCTTTTCCATATTATTGATGCTTGCCTTTTCAAAGGCGCGGAAGTCTTCTTCCTCCTGAACGAAGGCCTTGAGCACGCGGACACCCGCAAGGCTTTCCTGCACCTTGTCGGAGAGCAGGGAAAATGCCTCCTGACATCTGGTCTGGCGCTTTTTCTGCTCGATACCGTAGTAATAGCAGCCGAAGGCAACGAGGATCAGCGGCACAAAGGCGAGCAGCGTCAGCCGGAAATCGACATAAACGACCATCTTGATAAGCACCATGAAGGTCATCACGACCGCGTCGAAGGCGGTAATGACCGCGATACCGACAGCCTTGCGGATCGCCAGCAGGTCATTCGTGAAATGCGCCATCAGGTCGCCGGTTTTGTGGCTGTTGTAAAAGCGCGCCGACAGCTTCTCAAGGTGGCGGAACATATCGTTTCGCATCTGGTATTCAATGCCGCGGGAGGCGCCGATGATAAAGAAACGCCAGCCGAAGCGTCCGAGCATCATCGTGAGACCTGCGAGGAAGATACGGATCAGAAGGGGTTTGACCCCCTCGAAGCCGAAGGAGCCCTTTGTCAGTCCGTCAATGACCTCGCCGGTATACTGCGGAATGAGCAGGCTTGCCAGATCGACCAACAGCAGGATGATGATGCCTACGAAATAATGCCATTTGTACTTTAACAGATAGGGGATCAGGGAAAATTCTTTTTTGTTTTCAGCTTTCATTTTATATTACCTTTGTTGTCCATTTTGTGCAGTCCCAGACATTGGTTGCCAGCCCTTCGTAGAAGTCCGGTTCGTGGCAGACCATGAGGACGCTGCCCTTGTATGCCTTGAGAGCGCGTTTCAGCTCGTCCTTTGCATCGACATCGAGATGGTTCGTCGGCTCGTCGAGCAAAAGGATATTTGTGTCACGGTTGATGAGCTTGCACAGGCGTACCTTTGCCTGCTCGCCGCCGCTTAAGACCTTGACAAGAGATTCGATGTGCTTTGTTGTCAGTCCGCATTTTGCAAGCGCGGAGCGGACCTCATACTGCGTGAAGCCGGGAAATTCCTTCCAGATCTCGTCGATGCAGCTGTTTCCGGTATCTCCGCTCATCTCCTGCTCAAAGTAGCCGATTTCCAGATAGTCCCCCTGCTCCACACTGCCGGAAAGCGGCGGAATGAGGCCAAGGATGCTCTTTAAAAGTGTGGTTTTACCGATACCGTTTGCACCGGTCAGCACAATCTTCTGTCCGCGTTCCATCGAGAGATTTAAAGGCTTTGAGAGCGGTTCGTCGTAGCCGATGACAAGATCGCGGGTCTCGAAGAGAACTCTGCCGGGAGTGCGCGCCTCGCGGAAGTTGAACTCCGGCTTCGGCTTTTCCGCCGCAAGCTCTATGACATCCATCTTGTCCAGCTTTTTCTGGCGGGACATTGCCATGTTTCTGGTGGAGACTCTCGCCTTGTTCCTCGCGACGAAGTCCTTCAGGTCGGCGATTTCCTTCTGCTGTTTATTGTAGGCGGCCTCAAGCTGTGCCTTTTTCATGGCGTAGACTTCCTGAAATTTGTCGTAGTCGCCGACATAGCGGTTCAGCTCCTGATTGTCCATATGGTAGATCAGGTTCACGACGCTGTTTAAAAACGGAATGTCGTGGCTGATGAGGAGGAATGCGTTCTCGTATTCGGAGAGGTAGCGCTTTAACCATTCGATATGCTCGGCGTCGAGATAGTTCGTCGGCTCGTCGAGCAGGAGAATATCGGGCTTTTCGAGAAGCAGCTTGCCGAGAAGCACCTTGGTTCGCTGACCACCTGACAGCTCTGTCACATCGCGGTCAAGACCGATGTCGGTCAGACCGAGCGCCCTTGCGACCTCCTCGACCTTTGCGTCGATCATGTAAAAGTCATGCATGGTGAGAAGCTCCTGCAGCGTGCCGGTCTCTTCCAGATAGCTCTCCAGCTCCTCTGGCGTGGCATCGCCCATTTTTTCATAGAGGGCGTTCATCTGCTGTTCCAGTTCATATAGAAAGTCGAAGGCGGAGGAGAGCACCTGACGGATCGTCATTCCCGGCGTGAGAACCGTGTGCTGATCCAGATAGCCTACACGCACATTTTTCGCCCATTCGACCTTTCCTTCGTCGGGCATCAGCTTTCCGGTAATAATGTTCATAAAGGTCGATTTTCCCTCGCCGTTTGCGCCGATCAGACCAATGTGTTCCCCCTTCAGCAGGCGGAAGGACACGTCATTGAAAATGGCGCGGTCGCCGAAGCCGTGGGTGAGATGTTCTACATTTAAAATACTCATAAATTTTTCCTCTTGATTTTTCTTGTGACAATAAGTATTATTCTAACATATTGCCCCATCTTCGTCAAAAAAGAACTTACAGGGAAATAAAAATTCAGGAAATGGGAACAATACAAGCAACACAGCGCGGCAGCAGCTGCGCGAAAGGAGAGGTTTATGAAAAAATTATTAGTGATGTTAAGTATGGGTCTGCTGATGGTTACCGCGGCGGGCTGCAGCAGTAAAGAGGAGAATCCCGGGAGCCAGAGCGGCGTTGAATCAAGCAGTGAGAGCAGCACTTCGGAGGAAAGCAGCGCCTCGCAGGAGAGTAGTGAGGAATCCCAGCCGTCCGGGGACACGGAGTACAGCGGAACGGTTGCGAACGGCTATGACTATGCAAACGGCTGGACAGAGGAGATGGAGGCAATCCGTAAGGCAGTGACGGATGAACTGGGAGACGATTATTGGCCGAATACGCAGATATTCCCGGATTTTCTGGAGATGTCCTTCGGTCTGACCCAGGATATGTATGAGGACTATATGGGCGAGATGCCGATGATCAGTGTCAATGTAGATACGATCGTTGTCGTGAAGGCAAAGCCGGATCAGGTGGATGCGGTTGAGAGTGCGCTGAATGCCTACCGCGACGGCGAGATCAACCAGCAGATGCAGTATCCCATGAATGTCGGGAAGGTGCAGGCATCGCAGGTGGAGAAGATTGGAAACTATGTGTGCTTTGTACAGCTTGGAGCTGACACGGACGCTGCGATGGAGCAGGGAGACGAGGCTGTGATTGAGCAGTGCAGAGAGGTCAACGGACGCGTTATCGAAATTATCAGACAGCAGGTGCAGCAGACAGAGGAGTAAGGCAATGGTTTTCAGCAGTGTGCTTTTTCTCTTTCGGTTTTTGCCGATATTCATGATTTGCTATTATGTGGCTCCCAGGGGGATGAAGAATCTCATCCTCCTCTTTGGGAGTCTGTTTTTTTATGCGTGGGGAGAGCCGGTGTATGTCCTGCTGATGCTGTTTTCCATTGCGGTGGACTATTTCAACGGCAGGATGATCGAGCGGTTCCGGGGAACGAAGAAGGCGAGGCTGTTCCTGCTCTCCTCCGTGGTCATCAATCTTTTCGTGCTTGGATTTTTCAAGTATGCGGACTTCCTGATCGGGACGGTGAATGCGGTCTTTGGCGCTGACCTTCCGCTTCTGAATCTGCCGCTGCCGATCGGCATTTCTTTTTACACCTTCCAGACAATGTCCTATACGATCGATGTCTATCGGGGAGAGGCAAAGGTGCAGAAAAATCTTCTGGACTTTTCCGTGTTCGTGACAATGTTTCCGCAGCTGATCGCCGGGCCGATTGTGAAATACCGGGATGTGGCGCGGGAGCTGCGGAGCCGGAGTGCGGACATCTGCGCGATCAGCCACGGTTTAAAACGCTTCTGCGTCGGGCTCGGGAAGAAGGTACTGCTTGCGAACCAGATGGGACAGCTCTGGACGCAGGTGTCCGCGTATACTTCCATGAGTGCCATGACCGCATGGCTGGGGATCGCGGCATTTGCCCTTCAGATCTATTTTGATTTTTCGGGATATTCCGATATGGCAATCGGGCTTGGGGAGATGATGGGCTTTCATTTTCCGGAAAATTTCAATTATCCCTATATCTCTACCTCTGTCACGGAGTTCTGGCGGAGATGGCACATATCCCTCGGAAGCTGGTTCCGCGAATACGTCTATATACCGCTCGGCGGAAACCGCAAGGGCAGGGCAAGGCAGCTGTTCAACATCCTGATCGTCTGGATGCTGACAGGCATCTGGCACGGGGCTGGCTGGAACTTCCTGCTCTGGGGACTCTGGTTCGCGCTGTTCCTGTCCCTTGAGAAGCTTTTTCTGGGTAAGGTGCTGAAGGCGCTTCCCGGGGTGGTCGGTTTTCTGTACAACACGGTCGTGGTGCTTCTGGGATGGGTCATGTTCGAGCTGGGGACACCGGGGCAGATCTGGCAGTATTTTCAGGCACTGACCGGTGGTGGGCTTTATGACAGACAGGCGCTCTATCTGGGAAGACAGTATGTGATCCTGTTTCTTATCGCGGCTGTCGCGGCGACGCCGTTTCCGCACAGACTCGCGGAACGTCTGGAGCAGTCTTCCACGGGTGTCGGTACCGCTCTGTACCGCCTCGGGGAAAAGGTGATTCCCGCGGCGATTCTGCTGTTGTCGGTGGCGGGAGTGGTGGACGCATCCTATAACCCGTTTCTGTATTTCAGATTTTAAGGGGAGGTCGAGAGATGAGCGAAGAAAAGCGGAATGCTCTTTTTACGGTCATATTGCTTGCGGCAGTGATCCTGATTTTCACAGTGGCGGATCTGGCGACTGCCGACCGGCTGTATTCACCAACCGAGAACAGGCTGCTGACGGAACGGCCGGAATTCAGCGCGGAAGCGCTGTTCAGCGGCGAATTTACAAAAACCTATGAAGACTATGTGACAGACCAGTTTGTCAGCCGCGATAAGTGGATCGCAATCAAGACCTATCTGGATATTGCTTTTGGCAGGCAGGAGATCGGCGGCGTGTATCTCGCAAAGGACGGCTATCTGATCGAGCAGCATCTCCCAGAGGATTATCCGCAGGAGACGGTGCAGAAAAAGCTTTCCATGCTGGCGGCGCTCGTGCAGGACTGGAACGCGAAGGTCATGCTGGTGCCGACGGCAGACAATATTCTGGCGGACAAGCTTCCCGCCAATGCGCCGGTCTGGGATCAGACGGCATTTCTCGAGTATGCGGAAGCGCAGCTCGGGGAGAGTGCATTTATTGATGCTGCGTCGATCCTGCGGAAGCATGCGGCGGAGGACATCTATTACCGCACGGATCACCACTGGACCTCGCTGGGTGCATATTACGGATATCTGGCATGGGCGGAGGCAATGGGAGAGATTGCCTATCCTTATGATGTGGCATCCATGGTTCAGGTCTCCGACGATTTCCTTGGAACCCTGCACTCTAAGATTAATATCAGCTGGCGGACAGATTCGATTTATTATTTCGGGCAGACTGTGCGGCAGCCGGTCAGAGTCACCTATGACTTCAAGACGGTAAAGAACTCTATCTATGAGGAGTCCTATCTGGATACGAAGAACCAGTATGGCTTTTTCCTTGACGATAACCATGCGTTTGTGGAGATCAACACGGGATATGAGATAGGAAAGACCCTGCTTGTCATTAAGGATTCCTACGCAAACTGCTTTATCCCGCTGTTGTTGCCGCATTACGATACCATTTATATACTTGATCCCAGATATTACAATGCAAAGCTGTCTGACCTGATCGGACAGTACGCCTCGGGGGATGTCCTTGTTTTGTATAATTGTGTTCACTTTTTGGATGATTTCGTGTATGATAGACAGGCAGGAAGCATGGAGTGAAAACAAGACTCTGTAAGGCTTTGAGGAGAAGATATGAAAAATACGGTTGTTTTTGATATGGACGGAGTCCTTTTTGATACAGAGCGGCTTTGCCAGGACAGCTGGCTTGCAGTCGCAGAGGAAAACGGATTGCCGGGCATGAAGGAAATTTTTCCACAGTGCATCGGGTTGAATGCGAATGACAGCAGAAGGATCGTGATGAATGCCTACGGGGAGGACTTTGACTATGAGGGCTTCCGCGAACAGGCATCCGTGTGGTTCTGGAATTATATTGAGAAAAACGGGCTTCCGATGAAGCCGGGGGTGAGGGAGCTTCTGGACTGGCTGAAGGAAAATGGCTGGACGGTCGGGCTTGCCTCTTCGACAAGGCGTTCTTCCGTGCTGAATCATCTGGAACAGGCGGGAATCCGCGACTATTTTTCCACAGTGATCACCGGAGATATGGTGGAGCATTCCAAGCCGCAGCCGGATATTTATCTGATGGCATGCAGGGGGCTCGGCGCGGATCCGAAGGAGGCGTATGCGATAGAGGATTCGCCGAATGGCATCCGATCTGCCCACGCAGCCGGGATGCTCCCCCTGATGGTTCCCGACATGATCGCGCCGGACGAGGAGATGCGGCGCCTGAGCAGCTGTATTTTTAAGGATTTGTTTGAGGTGATGGAATACTTTAATAATAAGTGATGTAATAAGTGACGTTGCACAAAATGCACAACTGTTATTTGCAATATGAGAGTTTTACGCATACCTAGTGCTTACAAGATAGAGAGGAGAGGCGGAAGATGGCATCATTGGGCATCCCCCGCAATACCATAGAGGTACTGCAAAAATACAATTTTAATTTCCAGAAGAAGTTCGGGCAGAACTTCCTGATCGACACCTCTGTGCTGGACAGAATCATTGCGGCGGCAGGAATCACGAAGGATGACTGCGTCCTTGAGGTTGGCCCGGGAATCGGCACAATGACGCAATATCTTGCGGAAAGCGCCCGTGAGGTGGTCGCAGTGGAGATTGATAAAAACCTCATTCCGATTCTTGAGGACACGCTTTCGGAATATGACAACGTCACGGTTATCAATGACGACATCCTCAAGGTCGATGTGAACCGGATTGTGCAGGAGAAGAACGGCGGCAGGCCGATCAAGGTCGTGGCGAATCTTCCCTATTACATAACGACGCCGATCATCATGGGACTCTTTGAGAATCATGTTCCGCTGAAAAGCATCACGATCATGGTGCAGAAGGAGGTTGCCGACCGTATGCAGGTCGGACCCGGAACGAAGGACTACGGGGCGCTTTCCCTCGCCGTGCAGTATTACGCGAAGCCGGAGATCGTTGCGAATGTGCCGCCGAACTGCTTTATCCCAAGACCCGGGGTGGGGAGCGCTGTTATCCGGCTTACCAGATATGAGCAGCCGCCGGTGCATGTGGAGGACGAGCGGAAGATGTTCGGACTGATCCGGGCATCGTTCGGACAGCGCCGGAAAACCTTGGTCAACGGACTCGGCAACGCGCCGGAGCTGGGACTGTCGAAGGAGCGCGTGGCAGCAGTGCTGGAGGAGATGGGACTTTCCCCTACCATCCGTGGCGAGGCGCTCACCCTCGCGCAGTTCGCAGAACTCAGCAACCGGCTGTAAGGACGGAGGAAAGACATAGTATCAGCGGAAACAATAATTTAATTTACTCAAACATGATTTACCAAATCGTGTTTGAGTAAATCGTGTTTGACTAAATTTTAAATATGCAGTATACTATAGCCATCCTGAGATGGAGGTGGCATACGATATGGATATGTTTATCGGAAGAGAGCGGGAGCTGAATGCTCTGGAAAAGCTGTATACATCAAACAAGTTTGAATTTGTTGTGATTTACGGTCGGCGTCGTGTAGGTAAAACTGCGCTTATTACTCGATTTCTTGGGGATAAAAAAGCCATTTACATTATGGGCGTAGAAAGTAATGCAAGGCAAAATCTCGAAAACTTAAGCAAGAGCATTATTGAGTATAGCAGTGGAATTGAAACAGAATCCTCCTTCCTCTCTTTTCAGGCGGCACTGGAATATGTATTTAAACTGGCAGAAACGGAGCGGCTGATTCTGGCGATTGACGAGTATCCATATATTGCCCGGTCTTCAAAGAGCCTTGCGTCTACCCTACAGCTATTGATAGACAAATATAAGGACTCTTCTAAGCTTATGCTCATTCTTTGCGGCTCTTCGATGTCCTACATGGAAGATCACGTCCTTGCATATAAAGCCCCTTTATACGGAAGAAAAACGGCACAAATGAAAGTCCTTCCCTTTGACTTTGAAGAAACCTGTCATTATTTCAAAGGGTTTTCCGCTGTAGATAAGGCATTGATTTACGGTATTGTAGGAGGAACGCCGCAGTACTTGTTGCAGATGAATGACAATTTAAGCGTTGAAGATAACATTAAAAATACATTTTTAAATCCAATTTCATTTCTATATGAGGAGCCGATTAACCTTCTGAAACAGGAGGTGCGTGAGCCCGCCATTTATACAGCGATCATTACGGCGATTGCGTCAGGAGCTTCACGTCTGTCAGAGATTTCCGGTAAAGTGGGCGAAGATACTAATATATGCGCAACCTATATTAAAAGCTTATTGAACCTTGGTATCGTACAAAAAGAGTCACCTTATGGCGAAAAGGCGTCTCGAAAATCCATTTATTCCATTGAAGATAATATGTTCCGTTTTTGGTACCGCTTTGTGCTGGAGAACAATTCTGCCATTGCCCGCGGCGCGACCGATCTGGTATACAAGCGTATTGAGCCGGAATTGTCCGATTATATGGGAAAGGTTTTCGAGGAGATTTGTAAGCAGTACCTGTGGAGGCAGCTTTTAACAGACAAATGTCCGGTACAGTTCACTTCCCTTGGGCGGTGGTGGGGGACTGACTCTGCTGAAAAATGTCAGGTAGAGATTGACATTATGGGCGAACAGGACAAAGATACCATCCTTCTTGCCGAGTGCAAATGGACAAATGAAAAGGTTGATCTGGGTATCTTGGAAACTCTCGCAAAACGCAGCAGGCTGTTTCCTTACAAAAATATGCATCTGTACCTCTTTTCTAAGTCCGGCTTTACCAAAGGCTGCATAGACGAAGCGAATAAAAGGGGCAATGTAACGCTTGTGAGTTATGCGGATATTGTTGAGTAGCGGAGTAGAAATAGCAAGAGCTGTAACTATGAGTATATCATGGTTGTGGCTCTTTTTTGTTTTGTGTCCAGCAGAAAATGTATGTATTTTTGCGCCAATTTCACGGAATTGGGCTTAAAAGGCGGCCCTTTATTTACAAAAACAAAGCACAACAAATGTTTTAGCAATATCTGGGCATCCCAGAGCAACAAATGAGGAGCGTGCCCGAGCAAATTATCTATATAATTATCAAATAGAGCTATTTTCTTTGGAAAAACACACAAACGTATCGGCGGGACGGACAACGCGAAAAAAATCTTGCACAAAATAATTTCCATTGTAAAAGAAAATTGGTTATTTTGTCCGTGGAAAGAGGGATTTATGAGGAAAAAGGTGAGGCAATGGATTACGCTCATTCTGGCAGTGGTCATGATTGTCGGAGCAGTCAACAATGACTATCTGATCACGCTGGCAACCAATGCTGACGAAGTGGGCACAGAGGCTGTTTCTGGCAATGACGCCGTTGAAATGCAGGACGTTTCCGGCAATGCCGTGGCAGAACTGGCAAGCGTTTCTGGAAACAATGCTCAGATGCTGGTGTTATATGCTGCGGGCGCAAACGAGACTGTTTATACGGCGACTGAACTTGGAAATCCGTATTATAAAACCGGAAATACAACGGTTGCAATTTCGGGAACGAAGTATGAAGTGACGTTTGACACAACGGAGCAATACAAGGATGTATGCTTCAACTTGGACAAAACCTATAATGTAGAGGACATAGAGAGCATTACATTCAACTTGACCAGTCAGACGGGAAGCCTAAATTTCTTTATTCGTGATCAGGAAAGCGGAAGCAAAATAGGAAATTTCTATGCAAATACGGGAAAAACATCCTATACTCTGGGAATGCAGAATACAGCAGAAGGAGTTACGACAGGAACATTTGACCAGATAGGCTTACAATCTGGAGGGACAGGCTGCGGGTTGGAAGTGTTAGAAAGCATTGTAATTAAGGTCAAAGCTGCAACTTCTGAGGAAGCAAATCAGGCGAAGGCTGTCGATGAAGGAAACACAGGTATTGTGCTGACGGCATCGTCTGAAAACCTGAGCTATAATTACAAGAGTGATGACAATGTTACCTATACAGTGGATGAGACCAACGGAATCCAGACGATAGCGTATGCCGCAAGCTGGAAGCAGATTCAGTATTCGTTAAAGAGTGCGGTAGATCTGTCGGAGTACAGCAAGGTAACCTTCACGGTAAAGGACGCGACAACAGGAATCCGTCTCGGATTGCATTACTGGGATAATGCGGCAGGAAAGCTTGTAGATCTTCTTGTGAAGGATGTGGATGCGGATGCGAGCGGATACTACACATTCGACCTGAAGGATGCAGACCTGACATCGGGAAGCAAAGTAGGAATTATCAGTGTGTGGTCGACAGGCGGAGCACAGACGCTGAAACTGCACGGACTTACTTTTGAAAAGGAAGATGTTGCAACGGAAACAAATCAGGCGAAGGCTGTCGATGAAGGAAACACAGGTATTGTGCTGACGGCATC
>OIZA01000158.1_pt1 | contig 40128 bp, 42 predicted proteins | sample 1588381 | NCBI WGS metagenome assembly OIZA01 (sample SAMN03283277) | human gut metagenome | biome: human-associated habitat; material: feces | host: Homo sapiens | place: Peru | collected 2012 | reverse complement strand
GCGGTAAAGGCTGCCTTTACTTCGTCTGTGATCATATCCAAGATTTTTTTCATATTCATATCCTCTCTGTACTGAAACGGTGTCATTTAACGATTATTATAATACGAAACAAAGGCGGTTGCAACTCGAATTTCGGATTCCCCGGCTTTCCACGTCCGGATATTCAGGCAAAAAAATGCTCCGCTACCAAAAATGTACCGACCTCCCTTGCACTTCCGGTCAGATACATTGTAAGATCCTCTTCTGTTTCCACCAGAAGTGTTCCACCCGGCATCTCCACATGAACCCTGCGGTCCGTCAGCCCCATCCTGCAGGATGCCGCTGCTGCTGCACAGGCTCCCGTTCCGGATGCAAGGATGTACCCGGTCCCCCGCTCATAGATTTCGATCCGGATATGACTGCGGTCGATCACGCGGCACAACTGCAGATTCATACGATTCGGGAAACGTGCCGCATGCTCCACATATGGACCAAGTTCTCTTGCCTGCGCTCCGGATACATCCTCCATCATAATGACACAGTTTGGATTGCCCACAGATACACAGGTTGCATTGTAAAGCGCTCCGTGAAACAGAAGCGGCAGATTGATGATCTCGTCTTCCATTCCTGTGACCGGAATTTTTTCACAGGCAAAAACAGGCTTTCCCATTTTCACACGCATCGTGTTTTCTTCCAGATATTCCACCTCATTTTCTCCTGCTTTACTGTACAATGTCACCTTTTTCCCGTGAACATACCCCATGTTCCGCAGGTAAGCCGCAAAGATACAGGCGCCATTTCCGCTTCGTTCCGCCTCACTTCCATCCGGATTAAAAATGCGGAAGAATATCTTTTTATTAGCATGCAGCGGACCATATAAAATACCATCCGCACCCACACCAAAATTTCTCCGGCAGAGCATCCGGATCTGGTTTTCTTCCAGTTTCAGTTCATTTTTCCCCGGATCTAAAATCAGATAATCGTTTCCGATCCCCTCATACTTTGGCATTGTAAGCATGGCATTCCCCTAAAAGAACTTCTTTTTATATCATATGCCAAAAAAAAATCCCCGTACCGTTCCTTTCGGAATCAGTACGGAGATCGGCAAAAGCTGATCGTAGATCCGTTCCAGTACTCTGTGAAAGCGTTCTTACTTTTCTTCCATCTTTGATCTGGTATTCTCCAGATTCTTATGAAAAGCCTCATCTTTTTCCTTTAATATCTTGTCGATCTGATCTTTCGCAGCATCATCCTCAACCGGTTTTGTGCCATATTCTCCTGAATAAGAGCCGGTTGCAGCATTATAGGCAGCTTCCTTCTGATCCCGCTCCTTCGCTGCCTCCTCCACTTCTTTTGCCTTAACCGCTTCATCTTCCGCTGCTTCGGCATCCAAGCGCGCAATAATATTTTTTGCCGCTTTTTTTTCTTCTTCGGAGAGACCGGCAAACGCATCCTTTTTCTTTGTGGCCGGAACCATCCTGACATTCCACCATTTGATAATGCTGTTCTGCATTCTTTCTCTTCTGTTTCTTTCTTCGATTAAATCCTTCATTTTCCATCCCTGCTTTTTCATTTGTCTGAAGTTTGTCTTTCGGGCTGCGTCATACTTTTCCCATATTAACATACTTTTTCCAAAAAAAGAAGTTTCTTTTGCATAAAAAATTTATTCTTAGCGCACCCTTTTATATATCAGCAATTAAATCGGAGGTGCTTTTCATGGCTGTCTATAAAGTTGAAATCTGCGGTGTCAATACCGCAAAGCTTCCCATACTGTCAGAAGCAGAAAAAGCGGAACTGTTCTCCCGCATCAAACAGGGGGATAAATCTGCACGTGAGCAGTATATCAAGGGTAATCTCCGCCTTGTCTTAAGCGTCATCAAACGCTTTGCCAACAGTAACGAAAACGTCGATGACCTGTTTCAGATCGGCTGTATCGGTCTTATGAAATCCATCGACAATTTTGATGACTCGATCGGTGTCAAATTCAGCACCTATGCCGTTCCCATGATCATCGGCGAAATCCGCCGCTACCTGCGTGACAACAACAGTATCCGTGTCAGCCGTTCCCTGCGTGATACCGCTTACAAAGCCATTCATACCAAAGAGCTTTTGATCCGCAATTCCATGCAGGAGCCCACCATCGAGGATATCGCCAGAGAAACCGGTATCGCCAAGGAAGATATCCTGTTCGCCCTCGACGCGATCCAAAGCCCCGTAAGCCTTTATGATCCGGTCTACACTGACGGCGGTGATGCGCTCTATGTCATGGACCAGATCAGTGACAAGCACAACCGCGAAGACCGCTGGGTCGAAAGTCTTTCTTTGGGCGATGCCATGAAACGGCTGAACACCCGGGAAAACCATATTATAGAGCTCCGCTTTTTTGAAGGCAAAACCCAGATGGAAGTCGCCGAAGAGATCCATATTTCCCAGGCGCAGGTCAGCCGTCTCGAAAAATCTGCCTTAAAAAGCATGAAAAATTATCTGGCTACCGATCCCACTTGTCGCAAAGCGCCGTGATCTGGTCTGCAAATTTGGCAAGCTCTTTGTTTGGAAGTTCCTCATTTTTACCTATAACGGTAAGCAGACGCTGTCCTGCGGCGAGCAGCCTTGCAAATACATTGGAGGAAGCACGGCTCGATGTCTTTTCTTTCTTCTTTATCAGTTCTCTGCTTCCTTCTTTAATGCATGCGCCGGTTGCCAGATCATAGATATCGCCGCTGTAAGGCGCTGTTGCATCAAACCCAAGTTCCTGTCTCAGGTGCGCAGCAAACGAATCGCATACTGTATCTTCGCCATGCACGATAAAAACTTTTTTGGGCGGATGCTCTGCAAATGATGCCGCCCATTTTGTGAGATGATCTTTGTCCGCATGTCCGCTGATACCGGGAAGATTTTCGATCTTTGCATGAACTTCGATCTGTTCTCCGAACAGCTTTACTTCTTTTGCTCCGTTCAGGAGATTAAATCCAAGCGTTCCCGGAACCTGATATCCCACAAACAGGATTGTTGACTCCTTACGCCAGAGATTGTGTTTTAGATGATGGCGGATACGTCCTGCCTCACACATACCGGAAGCCGATATGATAACTACCGGTTTCTGGATAAAGTTGATCATCTTGGATTCTTCACTTGTGACCGCAGTCTTAAGTCCCGGAAAACTGATCGGATTGATCCCCTGTTTTACCAGTTCCATTGCCTCATCATCAAAGCACTCCGATACACTCTTATGAAAGATATTGGTTGCCTCTACTGCCAGAGGGCTGTCGATATACACTTCAAAGTTTTCAAATTCCGGCAACAGATGCTCCGTTTTGATACGCCGCAGGAAATAGAGCATTTCCTGTGTACGTCCAACCGAAAATGCCGGGATCACAAGATTTCCACCGCGGATAAATGTATCTTTGATCTCACGCGCAAGCGCTGTCGCATAATCAGGCGGAACCGTATGATTCTTATCTCCGTAAGTGGATTCCATCACAACATAATCCGCATCCTTCAGATAAACCGGTTCCTTGATAAGCGGATGATTTCCATTTCCAATATCCCCGGAAAACACCAGTTTCTTTTCCACGTCGTCTTCCCGAATCCAGATCTCAATACTGGACGAGCCAAGCAAATGTCCGGCATCCACAAAACGTATTTTGAGATCATCTGCGACCTCCACCGTTTTTTCATATGCACATGGGACAAAATGTTCAAGCACGCCCTGGGCATCATCCATATTGTATAGCGGTACGACTTCCGGTTTTCCTGCACGTTTTGCTTTCCGGTTGCGCCATTCCGCCTCGAACATCTGAATATGCGCACTGTCCTTTAACATGATATTACAAAGCTCACAGGTTGCCTGTGTTGCAAAGATTTTGCCCCGGAATCCGTGGCTGTACAGCAGCGGAAGCAGCCCGGAATGGTCAATGTGTGCATGAGTCACGAATACATAGTCGATCTCCGCCGCATTCACGGGTATTTCCTGATTCACATACAGATCCGGTCCCTGTTCCATTCCACAGTCCACCAGGAAATGTGTATTTCCAAACGAAACAAAATGACAGCTTCCTGTAACCTCATGTGCCGCGCCCAAAAATTCTATTAACATAGCCACCATCTCCTACCAGTCTTGATACTGTTATTTTATCATATTTTATCTAGTTTTTATATAGTTTTTCCGTATTTTTTATTCAAATCGCACAATTTCCTTTTTGAGACGCTTCATAATCTTTTTTTCCAGTCTTGAAATATATGACTGTGAAATCCCCATACGATCCGCCACTTCCTTCTGTGTCATTTCCTCTCCGCCCGCAGTATTTAAGCCAAAACGCATCTCAATGATCATCCGCTCTCTCCCCGAAAGCTTTTCGATTGCTTTTCCAAGCAGCTTGCGTTCTACTTCGCTTTCTATGTCTTTTGAGATCAGATCCTCATCGGTTCCCAGAATATCAGAGAGCAGAAGTTCATTGCCATCCCAGTCCACATTAAGTGGCTCATCGATCGACACTTCAAGCTTGGTCTTGCTGTTGCGGCGCAGATACATGAGTATCTCATTCTCAATGCAGCGTGAGGCATAAGTTGCAAGCTTGATATTTTTACCCGGATTGAATGTATTGATCGCTTTTATGAGACCGATCGTTCCAATTGAAATCAGATCCTCCACCCCGATTCCTGTATTGTCAAATTTTTTGGCTATGTAAACAACCAGCCTCAGATTGTGCTCGATCAGCTTCTTTCTTGCTTCCCCGTCCTCTTCCTCCAGATTCTCAATGCATTCCGCTTCTTCTTCTGCCTCAAGCGGCGCCGGAAGAACCTCCGCGCCTCCGATGTAATGAACATCATTTTCCCGCCGGAACATCAGACTGTATAAAGACGGCATGATCTTGAGCTGAAGATGTTCCGGTATGCTCACTTTAATATACATATCCCATTCTCCTTAACCTCTTAAGATTTTTTCGTTTAAGAGCATCCGGTATCCCGCATCCTGAAACAGTTCTTTTCTTCCCAGTCCAAGAATGACGGGTTTCACCTCAATTTGCCCCTTTCTTTTGCGAATCAGCATTTTTTCTGCCGTAATGACCTCTATCAGTCCGTTCTCCCTCCCCAGAGAATGAAATGGAATCAGCCTTGCATGCACCGTCTGTGTCTCAAGGAACGGGCGGATCAGTCCTTCATCTATGATCTGAACCGGCTCCTTTACATACGGGTCTACCAAAAGATTACCCGAATCATAATAGGCGAGCAATTCCAATTCCCTGCCTTCCTGGCAGATCTTCACCTCATATACCTTCTTCTCAATTCTGCGGTAACGCTCGATCAGACACAGCACAAATACACCTGCTGTCAATGTAAGAAGCAGATACAGTACAAAATGCTGTCCTCTGCCCAGTCCGATATAAAGCCATTGCATCGCCCCTCCGAGCAAAAGCATCACCAGATAACAGATGATCCATTCCTCCAAAAGCCGTTTTATCCCCTTCCCCCGAAAGGTTAAAAACAACATGAACGGATTTAAAAGAAAGTGAACCACCATCTGATACGCCAGATAATCGGACATTCCAAGGAACAAAATCACACTTAAAACTGCAGATACCGCACTTGCCAAAAACATGGAGCACATTCCCGCTCTCCGGTGCAGGATCTCATCCGTGAACATTAATGCCAGAAGGTCCATCAGACCATTCGTCATAGCAAACACATCTATGTACAACTCATACTTCACTTTTTCCCTCCTGCCCTCTTTATTTTTGTGCTCCTTTATTATAGAAAAAACTGCCTGTTTATTTTGTCAAAAGCCTTACCTGTCTTTGTTTATATTGTCTACACGAATGGACATTTTCTTCCGTCATACTCCAAAAAGAGCCTTCAGAATAAATCTGAAGGCTCTCATCATCGCTTTTTGCTTCACACTGCCCTGTTCCAGTATCAGTGTGCACGTTATTTTCTTGTATTCTTTAAAAATTCCGGAATCTTGATATCTTTCTCCTGAACGGTACTCTCAGGACGCTTCGGCTTCTGGATTCCGTTCATAAAGCTGGTTGGAGAAGCAGAAGTTGTGCTGCCTGTCGCACCCGCCTGTTTACTCACCGGTCTTGCTCCAAGACCACCCGTCACCGGTCTTGCAGAAGGCTTGCTGGATGCATATTTCAGTCCTGCCATACTCGCCATCATCTTAGGTGCCGGAGCCGCTTCCTCAAGTCCTGTCGCGATAACCGTGATCGTCGCTTCATCCGTCTTTGTCTCATCATACTTCGCACCGAAAATGATGTTTGCATCATCACCGGCAAGATCCTGCACATAGCTTGCCGCATCGTTTGCATCCATCAGGGAAATGTCACCCGAAATATTGATAATGACATGAGATGCACCTGTGATCGTTGTCTCAAGCAGCGGGCTTGCAACTGCAAGCTTCACTGCCTCGATCGCCTTGTCATCGCCCTTGGCCGTACCGATACCGATATGTGCAAGTCCCTTGTCCTTCATAACGGTCTGTACATCCGCAAAGTCAAGATTGATCAGTGCCGGCAGATTGATCAGGTCTGTAATACCCTGCACAGCCTGCTGTAATACCTCGTCCGCTTTCTTTAACGCATCCGGCATCGTGGTTCTCCGGTCTACGATCTCAAGCAGCTTATCATTTGGGATAACGATCAGGGTATCCACGCTCTCTTTTAAACGCTCAATTCCGGAAAGTGCATTGACCATACGTGTCTTTGCCTCGAACTTAAACGGTTTGGTCACAACACCAACCGTTAAAATGCCCTGCTCTTTGGCAATCTTTGCCACTACCGGAGCCGCTCCGGTACCAGTGCCGCCGCCCATACCGCAGGTAACAAATACCATGTCCGCACCTTTTACCGCATTCGCCAGATCTTCTGCATTCTCCTCTGCCGCCTTTTCACCAATCTCCGGCTGTGCGCCTGCACCAAGCCCCTTGGTCAGCTTTTCACCGATCTGAAGCAGAGTCGGTGCCTTGCAGAGATTCAACGCCTGTTTATCTGTATTAATACCAATGAACTCCACGCCACCGATATTTTCATCAATCATCCTGTTTACCGCGTTGTTTCCTGCACCGCCAACGCCGATCACAATAATTTTCGCATTGGAATCTGTTTCCGTAGTTTTTATTTCAAGCAAGGTAGTTCCTCCTTCTCTCCCTTATAAACTTCTGTCAAGATAACTCTTAATTCTAATCATATACTCTATAATATAATTTTTATAAAAAATAATCAACCTTATTTTTGGAAAAAGCATAATTATTTTATTCATTTTTTACAAAGGTGATATCACTGGTTTCCTCCGACCAGCTCTCCATATGTAAAATGCCGTTCATCCCTTCTATATTGGGATAAATATAGGATAACCGGCTGATTTTTTCTGTCATATTATCGGAATTTCCAAGCATAACCGCAACGTTTCCATAATATAAGGTGATCTGCTTCTGCGCATCGTAATTGATGGTGTCCGGTATGAGCTCATATTTTTTCAGGGTCTGTGTCACCGCAAGCAACGTCTTTAGTGCTCTTTTGTCATCGAAGGACAGTTTTTCATAAAGTACCACGTCATCACAGGAGAGCCCCGTGATCTTCGGTATTCCCTCGATCACGCGGGACGAGGTTTCCTCAACAAATCCGTCCTTGTCAAAGTAGGCATTTTTCCCGAGTGAATCAATATACAGATAACCGAGCAGTCCTTTCTCATAAACCTGGATCTGCACGCTGTGCGGATTTCTCAGGGAAACTTCCATGGTGTCCACAAACGGAACTTCTTTCGTCTTGCTGAGTTTATATTTCAGATAAACATAAAGTGAATTCCAGGAATAGGCATCGTTTAGGATACTTGCTTCGATCTGCTCGTCAGAATACAGTTCATTTCCTTTTACTTCCACCTGCTTTACGGTAAACAGTTCCGTCACCACAAAGCCGGCTAAAACAAGAACTAAAAAAAAGCTTAAGATTACGATCGTCTTTATTTTCTTTCGTTTTCTCTTTTTTCTTTCATCACGAATCATGCTATCATGCCTCTAATTTTATTCCTCTTGACACACTGAGCGCCAGCCCCATCTCCGAGAGCAGAAACAGAATGGAAGTTCCTCCGTAACTGATAAACGGCAGTGTGATACCGGTATTCGGAATCGTGTTTGTAACAACCGCAATATTCAGAATAACCTGAATTGCCACATGTGCCATGACTCCCACTACAATGAGCGCCCCGTAAAGATCCGGTGCATTGTTCGCAATGACCATGAAGCGCCAGATCATAAGCAGGAACAACAGGATCACACAAATGGCACCAAACAGTCCCAGTTCTTCACATATAATGGAAAAAATCATATCGTTCTGCGCTTCCGGTACAAATCCGAGTTTTTGCATGCTCTCTCCGAGTCCTTTTCCGAACAGACCGCCGGAACCGATCGCATAAAGCCCCTGAAGTGTCTGATACCCTTTGTCAAAATTTTCCGGGTGCAGCCAGATCTTCAAACGCTCCGCACGATAACTCTCAAACATGATAAATGCCGCACCGAATCCGATGCCGAGTCCTCCCATGAGCACGAACTGCAGATACTTCGGACTTGCCACAAAAACAAGTGCAACTGTGATGCCCAGAATGATAATTGCGGTACTTAAGTTATTATACGCAATTACTGCCACGATCGGCAGCACTGTCAGGACAATCCGGATCACATTGCCGAACTTTCCCATTTTTTTTGGCATGCGGCTGATCATGGTTGCAAGAAAAATGATCACACAGAGCTTGGCAAAATCGGACGGCTGAAAGGACAACGGTCCGAGACGCAGCCACCGCTTGGAACCGTTTACGGTGGTTCCGATAAAAATGACGGATGTACAAAGCACAAGTGCGATCAGATATGCCGATCCCCCAAAGCGCATCCAGACATGATAATCGATCTTTGATATCATTCCCATTGCGATCAGACCGAGCACTGTTGCAAACAACTGCTTTTTCAGATAAAATGCCGCATCTCCGAATTTGACTTCTCCGTTATAGGAGCTGGTACTGTAAAGCATAACGAGTCCAAAACAGACCAGAAATATGATAATAAATAAAAGGCTGTAATCAAAATATTTAATTGGTTTTTCCCGATTTGACCCCTGCCCTTTGCTCATCCGCTCACTCCTTTAAGTTTCTTACGATCTCTTTGAACATATCGCCGCGCTGCTCATAGCTTTTGAACATATCCCAGCTTGCACAGGCAGGTGACAGCAAAACGGCATCTCCGTCTTCTGCATTGTCATAGCAGATCTGCACAGCTTCCTCTAAGGAGTCCGCAAATACGATGTCGGTAAAACCACATTTTCTTGCTGTTGCAGCAATCTTTTCTCTTGTGGCACCGATCAGGACCAGCTTTTTGACTTTTCCGTCAAATGCCTGAATCCATTCATCGTACTCCGACTGCTTATCATAACCTCCGCCGATCAGAAGTGTCGGCCGGTTCATGGCGCGGATACCCTGAATTGCCGCATCCGGATTGGTTCCCTTGGAATCATTATAAAATTTCACACCGCGTTTTTCTGTCACATATTCAATTCTATGCTCCACCGCCTGAAATCTGACTAAAACCTCTTTGATCTTTTCCATCGGAACACCAAAGCTGTCTGCCATCGCCGTTGCTGCCATGACATTTTCATAGTTGTGCTTTCCCAGCAGATTCAGTTCTTCCACATTACAGATACGTTCTTCCCTGCCGTTCACACTGCGGCAGATATCTGTTCCATCCAGGTAATAGCCGTTTTCCAGCTTTCTGGCACTGCTGAAATAAACAACCTCTGTCTGCAGGCCGTCCCCGAATCTGCGCAGGACTTCATCCTCGTAATTGAGCACACAGGTATTTTCTGCGGTCTGATTTTTCGTGATGCTCTCCTTTGCCGCAATATAATTTTCCATCGTATGATGACGGTTTAAATGATCCGGCGTGATATTTAAGATCGCAGAAATATCCGGCTTAAACTCCACTGCCGTCTCAAGCTGAAAACTGCTGATCTCCGCAACGGTCACAGTCTCATCTGTGGTATCCGCAGCAACACTGGTATAAGGGATTCCGATATTTCCAACCACTTTCACATCCGGAAAATAATTTTTCATGATCTCTCCGAGCAGTGCCGTCGTCGTCGTCTTTCCGTTCGTACCCGTGATTGCAAGGATCTTCCCCTTTGCACACTGGTATGCCAGTTCGATCTCTCCGATGATCGGGATCTTTTTATCGCGTATCGCATTTACCATCGGAAGATCTGTCGGTACACCCGGGCTCAGAACTGCAAGATCCAGTTCGTCCATAACACTCTCCGACAAGTCCCCAAGTACGATCCTTGCATCTGAAAAAGCCTCTGACTTTTCTCTTATCTGTGCTTCCTTGAGTTCTTTATTTCCATCAAAGATAATCAACTTTGCCTGTTTTTTCTGTAATAATTCCGCTGCGGCTACCCCGCTTTTTCCTGTTCCTACGATCAGGACATTCTTTCCTGTAAATTCCATGTTTCTTCCTTTCTGCTGCTTCTGTATCAGAGCGCAAGTAATGCAATCATGCACAAAATGGCGGTCGTAATAGAAAATACTGCCACCACTTTTGTCTCAGACCAGCCGCCAAGTTCAAAGTGATGATGAATCGGTGCCATACGGAAAATACGCTTTCCGCCGGTCTTTTTAAAATATGTGACCTGAATGATCACAGATAATACCTCGATAAGATAAATAAATCCGACGATCAGGATAAACAGCGGCATCTGCAGCATATATGCAGTTCCCGCGACAAACCCGCCAAGTGCAAGAGAGCCGGTGTCTCCCATAAAAATACTTGCCGGATAAACATTGAACAGCAAAAAGCCGAGCAATGCACCGACAACCGCACAGGTGATCGGTTCAATCCCGCTGTTCGTTCCGACTGCAACAACACTGAAAAACGTTGCAACCATGATCGTGACACTGGAGGCAAGACCATCCAGTCCATCGGTGAAATTCACTCCGTTGACCGTTCCGATCACGGCAAAAAATAAAAGCGGGACCGCGATCCAGCCAAGATCCAGATACTTTCCTCCGCTAAAAGGGATCAGCATCGTAAGTGATACTCCGGATACTCTGATCATATAAACAGCAAACACCGCCGTCACCACGATCTGAAGCAGCATTTTCTGCCAGGCAAGCAGGCCATCCGAGCGGCGCAGAACCACTTTTAAATAGTCATCCAGAAATCCGATGATTCCAAAACCAACGGTAAGGAACAGAACCGGAATGATCTTCGGATAATCTCTGATATAAATAAGGCTGGTGACAATGACTGCTGCAAGGATGATTATTCCGCCCATCGTAGGCGTCCCCATCTTCTTCTGATGCGATTCAAGCTCCTTGCGCTCCGTCTGCCCAACCTTTAATTTTCTAAGAAACGGTATCACGATCGGTGCTAAAACGGCACTGATCACAAATGAAATGATAACCGGTATTACTACTTGATACGACATAAAACTCACACCTCTTTATTGTACTCTTTTTGCCTTTTGTCCATGCTTTCTCAGTATACGTTATTTTATTTTATTGTGCAAGTGATTCTGCTTTTTCAATCCCCATATAAGGAAGAATATTTTCAAAGATTTCTCTGCACACGGGAGCCGCGATCGTACCGCCGTAATAAACGCCCTGCGGATCATTGATAATGACCAGACATAAGACCGTTGGCTCTTCCGCCGGTGCAAATCCAAGGAATGATGAAATGTATTTATGCGCACTTCGCGGAAGTGTCTGAGAAGTTGCCGTTTTTCCACCGATCGCATACCCTTCGATCTTTGCATTCTTTCCGCTGCCCTCCGAGACAACCTTTTCAAGCAGCATCCGCATCGTCTGTGACGTCTCATCGCTCACGATGCCATCTGCCTGATCATACTGCAGTATTTCAAGATCTTCGCCATCCGGTGTCTGCACCTTCACGCCGAAATGCGGTGTCACTCTGTGTCCTCCATTTATAATAGAAGAAACTGTTGTCGCGAGCTGCACCGGCGTGATCTGAAACGACTGCCCGAATGACATCGTGGCAAGCTCCACCTGCCCGATATTGTCAAGTGAATGCATGATCGTCGCCGCTTCCCCCGGCAGATCAATATTTGTTTTGGAAAGAAGCCCAAACTGTCTGAAATAATGGTAGAAATTGTCTGCGCCAAGACGGAGTCCCAGCTCCATAAAGACCGGGTTACCGGTGGTACTGAAAAAGTGGCTGAAATGAATGTTCAAATTCATTAAAATATTTATTCCAGGCTGGAAAATCGTAGGAGCCTACTGTTTTTACAGCAGACTCCTTTTCATATATCCCTAATATTCACTTATTCGCTTACTTCTATCCCTTGCTCCACAAAATACTTTTTTACCAAAGAAATCAATTCTCTTGCGATTTCCAACTGCTTCTGACTTTCATCTTTTGAAGCAATATAAAAATCATTATAATCACTCTGTTCCCGAATAATAGCCAATGTACTGATTTTTCTCCCTATTTCTCTTGGAAATATTTCTGTGGCAACAAATTCTTTATTAAAATTTGCCAACAATGTTTTATGTTTTTTATAATCTACACCTTTCATTGTATACACAGCCTTTATCGCATAAAACGCGGCATAATAACTCCGATTATTCGCATCTCTATATTTTCCATTATCAAAAAGTGACTGTGCTACTTCCAATGTTTCCACAGCCCTCGCAAATCTGTATTTCAAAAGTTCTTCCATTTCCCTATCCAATCGCAATCCCCTCCTTTTGGATATTCTGATAATACGGCAAAACCTTTATCCACCTTGAATAATTATCTACATTCTGAAAAGTCGGAGATAATAAAAGATCATATTTCACGCTATATTCAAAGGTTAATTCGGCTATTTTATCCACTAAAAGATAAAATTCCTCTGCCGGACGATTGGTAAAAATAGCAATATCTATATCAGATTCTTCCGAAAAATCATCTCTGACAAAGGAGCCGTAGATAACAGCATGCTCAAAATCTTTCCCTAACACAGCCTTTACATCAGCAATATATTTTTCTACAATTTCTTGTATTTTGTACTTTTCTGTTGCAAGCATTCTCACCACTCCTTTCCATATCCAAACCTACTCCCATATATTTTCGTTAGAATACTTTTTAATCCACCCTTTGATTATACTCGCTTTTAAACAAAAAGTATATGTCATCTTCCTAGTTTTATTATATAATACAATCTATTTTTGTGGCAATTACATTTTTGACATAGATGATGGAAACGTCAAGCCAAAAATGAATTTACTTGACGTTTCCTTTTACCACCCACTTCCCGGTATGCGTATTCCCATTTCTTTGATACGAAACCAGACCTCTTTGCTTTAATTCTTTTACACAGGCATTGACATAAGATGTGCCAACACCCACCAGTGCCGGAATGTCTTTTAATCTAATATCCGGATTTTCTTTCCAGATTTCCAATATCTTTTTAGTTACTTCTTCCCTTCTTTTTGTAATATTGTCCTTATGCTTGTACGGAACCACTATTTTAAAGAACTTTTCATCCAGTTCATCCCATTCCATACTTCCACCGTATATCTTAAGCAGACTTAGCAGCTTTGTTTTATCAAACACAATTTCGAGTGTGCTGTCAGCGCAAACCCATATCTTGTCTATCCTCAAAATAAGCTCTTTTGTCTTCGCCTGATCTATGATTCCCTCTTGCAGGGATTGCTTTATCTTTGCAAGCCGTTCCTCGTATCCGGTATATTCCTCTGCCTTTGTATTTATGTCTGCTATTTTTTGTTCCAGTTTTTCTATTTTTCCGGAAAGTTCTTCATTATACTTCTTAAAATCCGCATCTGCTATGACTTCATCCATCAATTTATGAAACAGCACTTCCTTCTTTTTCTGGAGCGTTTCCATTTCCTTTTCCGCTTTCTGTTTTTCCTTTGCTCCATCATCCTGACGAATAACTTTTCGTATTACAGAAAGTGCTTCTTCTATAATCCCCTCTTCTTTTCCAAACATCACCTCATACTGCTTTTTACAGGCATTCTGAATGGTATCCATTACTACATCCTCTATCACATTGATATTGTTGCATCCATTCTTATTTTCTTTCGTCTTTCTTCCTATTGTAATAGCCTTTGAACATTTCCACTCCACCAAGTCTCCCATTTTCGAATGAAAGATGGTTCGGTAATAAACCGAACCACATTCTTTGCAATACAACTTTCCGGACAATTCATGTAACCCGACTTTCGTCATATCCCTTGTATAATCTGAAAACGTATTTTCTTTTGTTCTTTCAAAAAGCATCTCCAGAAACTCTTTGTGATATTCAATGCTTACAATCGGAGGCAACGCATTTTCTACATAAATCCATTCTCTCTCCGGCACTTTATATCTCTTTTTTGCATTAAAATCATACTCCGTCGTATGCAGTGTTACCGTTCCATGTGCTCTCGTAGAATACAACATCTTTCGCCATTGCACCGCTGAAATCATTTTTCCGCTTTTTCCTCGTATGCCTTTCTGATACATGTAATTTGCCAACGAATAAAATCCTTTCCCGGATTTTACAATTTCGAAAGCCTCCCGGTACGCCTCCGCCTCCTCCTCATTGATTGCATATTCATCTTTTCCTATTTTATCCCAGCCAAACATAGGTCTTGTGATATTAAGACCTGATTGTAACGTCTGCCTTCTTTTGTGGGAATTTTTTATCTTCTTTGATAATTCGCGGCTGAAATCTTCTGCCAGAATTGCCTTGATTCCGGTAATCAGGCTGTCATCCGGCGTATAATATTTACTGTCAATGTATATGTATAGCTTTTTTTGATATTGCGTCAGCTTATCCAAAAACAAATACCAGTCTTTTGCAGAACGCATCAGGCGGTCGATGGATTTTATCATGACGATATCAAACTTATCGCTTTCCATGTCCTCCAGCAACCGCCTGTATTCCTTACGTTTATCGCTTGTCGTGCCGGATTCTGATTCAATGTACTGGTCTGCAATCTGCCAACCAAGCTCTAAGGCTTTTTCTCTGCTTTCCGCTGCCTGAATGCTCAACGCATTGACCTGGGCTTCTTCCTCGGTGGAACAGCGGTTGTAGATTGCAACTCGTTGTTGTTCCATGGCAGACATCTCCTTTATTTACTTTCCCGCATTCACCATGACTCGAATTTTATTTTTTTCTTCCATCGTCAAAAGTCTCTTTTGTACAAGAATTTCGACAATATTATTCAGTAATTTTTTCTTCTCTGTTTCCATATTTTTATCAATCCTCCGTTTGAATGTATGCCCTTCCTCCTTAACATATGTTTTTTATTCGTTCTTTTCCCGCTTTTTTATCTTATAACAATAGCTTTTTCCGCTTTTCGAAGTTTCTAATACAAGTCCCAAATCCTCACAAATTTTTTCCATTTTTTCTTTTGAAAGCGGTCTTGGACGCAAAATAATATCTGAATACAATACGCCAAAATATTCTTTCGCAACAAACTCCTTCAATTGTTGAAATTCTGCTTTTTTCATTGGATAATCTCTGGACAACAATTCATTCTTTAATTCTTTTTTTAGTTCTTTTTCCACATCTACACTTTCTTCTTTTTTTACACTTTCCCATGAAATTCCAAGCCATGACACTTGTTCCTTCGCCACTCCGTACACGTCTTGAACTAATGCAACATGCTGTCGTCTGATATCCAAATACTGCTGTCGGATATTCGCAATTGCAAAACAATTTTTTTTCAACACCTTCTTACACTTCCAAGTACAATTTAAATTTATTTTCCAATCAGGTGCCCAATATGTTAAATTTCTAAATAAATCCGCTTCTGGTACTCCCTCATTTATTAAATTCAGAATTTGATATTGAAATTTATCTTCCTCGAATCGTCGCTCAAACAATTCCAACATTTCGATTTTTCTTTTCACTTCAGCCTCGCGTTTACGATAAAAACCAAGTGGTCGATTAAGCAAATACAAATTTAGTTGCCCGTCCTCTTTACTCATCCGCACTCGACCGAGCATTTGCAAAAAACTTGTTTTCTGCTCGCTAATAATACAAATATTGCGCACATCCTTATCATGTATGCTAATACCATTGTCCAGAACTGATGTTGTAATTAATATTCTTGGTGACAATTTATGCCCCAATGCCATCGCCTCCACGATTTCATCCATTTTTCCCGCTTGTAACTTTTCCGAATTTAGCACCGCAACCGATTTTGGTTCTTCTCCAAGCGCAATCAATTTTTTCTTCATTTGTTCTGCAATTTCACAATCATTTATGAATATCAATGACTTGGCTTTGGATTCATGTAATTTTTGACACAAAGTTTCTTTATTTGGTACAAATATCGGCAAAATATAATTATAGTTCGCATCAGATGTATATCGTAGGGTTTCCATATACGAAGGTTTTGGTTGTATTCGTTCGGGAACGTTTTTTTTGATTTCCTCAATGAATTCCTCGATAAATGGCAACATATTCTCAATTGTTGCAGACATAAAAATCATCTGCTTAGTCCAAAATAATTTTTTTACAGCCTCCCAAACTGCTGCTGTTCCAAATGAATTAAATTCTGCATCCGCCACAAAATAATGGCATTCATCGAAACATACGCCATCGAATTCTGCATATTTTTCCTCTATATTCAGACCTTCTCTCAACTCTGTTGCCATCTTCTGATATGTAACAATCTGAACGTTTTTTTCCTCACGAAAATCTGCAAAGTTTTCAGCCATTGCATAACTATATTGCAATTCAAGAATCTTTCGATTGCACAAGATTAATAATTTTTTTCCTCGTTCCCGATAAAATCGTAATAAGTTTTTCAGAATAAATGTTGTTTTTCCTGAACCGGTTGGTGTTGAAATTATGATTTTTTTATCAATCCACCCCCGATATTCGTCACCGATTTTTTCGCTTAGATACATTTTTATTCCTCCTTCAATATCATCATGAGGTTGCGCAACCTTTACTTCAATCATACTTAGCTGCAACATGAAAATCTATCTTTTCTGTCGAACTCAGCAGGTTCGTGTGCCTAATTTTTTAATTTTGCACCTATGATTTCTTTGGATTTTCGTTTATAATAATAAGAAAAAATTTTTTTTGCGAACGCTGGCAGTTCGCCTACTACCTCTGTAAAAGAAGGGAATTTGCAATCCATGAAAGAAAATGATAACACAATAATTCTTCATCAAAAGATGAGCAAAAGAATAAAAGAACAACGCTTAAATCAAAAAGTAACCCTAAAACAAATAGCCTCTTATCTCAATATCTCAGAAAGCCGTTATAAGAAAATTGAGGCATGCACCAACAAATCCATAGAAATATCTTTATTAAAACAACTTGCTGACCGATTTGAATGTACATATGATTACCTTATCTTAGAAAGCGATGATCCTAAGACTTTCTCTGATGGAAATCAATTTTGTTGTAGTTTTAAAAGCAAACAGGATATGCTCCAGACAATCGTAACTTATTTCGAAGAACAAGATGACGTATCCCTCTTACGCGATTTATCCTATGCAATTACTACTTTACCGAATGATTACTGTAAAAACCTTCAAAATATTTTACATACTTGTGTAATTCTTGACCAAGAAAACAAAAAATTCTTAAATGAATAACTGTAAAAATTTTTCTACTATAAGTCTTTTGGCAGTTTGTCACTTTTTTGCCATTGATAAAAACTACTTTTCTTCACCCCTGTTCTCTCCATTGCCTCTTTTGCTGTAATCTTTCCTGCTCTCCATTCAGCAATCACCTCATCCCAATTATCTGGTTTTTTATTCGGGCGGCGTCCAAGATGCCGCCCTGCTTTTTTTGCTGCTTCGATTCCTTGACGTTGCCGTTTTTTTATGGTTAGTCGTTCCTGTTCTGCTATACTTGATAAAACTTCTATCAAAATATTATTAACCATATCTATAATCCATTCCTGTCCCCTCGGAACCTGAATCAGTGTTGTTGGCAAATCCAGAACCATCAACCGGATACCATTCTTTTGAAACCATTGTAATTCATTTTTTATATCTGCTTTATTCCGACTCAATCTATCAAGTGAAAGAATAGCCAGTGTATCTCCTTTTCGCAACCCCAACGCACCTTTTAATGCCATATAACCCGGTCGTTCTAAATTTTTCCCACTCGCCTTATCTACAACAATATTTTCATCTTTTACATATTTTTTTAATTCCATGATTTGGCGGTCTAAATTCTGTTCGGTACTACTCACTCTTGCATATCCCATTATTTTATTCATTATCATTACCTCAAAATGTCCGAAAAAGTCTATCTCATTTTGGGATATATCCAGAAATGGAAAATCAACTTTTTCGGACATAAATTTACTTCTTTTTCCTGTTTCCAACAAGGTGTACCTTTTTAAACACTACATTGTTATCTGATTTGTGTTTCTTCTATATAAATATGCATGATCAGATAAGATTTCTTCTTTTTGCAGCTCATGTTCATTTACCTCCCGAACCATTTTATTCAATTCCTGCGTATTCATATCATTTCTTACCGGAATCAAAATAACTTCATGAACGGAACTCGGTAAAATATAAACATCCGTCTGCTCTTTCTCTGCAAATTCTTCCAATATATTCCGATAAAGCATAGCTGCAGCACCATAAATTCTTTGCTTATTACTTAACACAAATATTTGCACAGCTTCATCTGCATCTCTTCCTTCTATTTCTTCTATTTTTTCAGAATCGCCCAGAAGCATACGCATCATACTTTCCATGCTTACCAGTTCCGGTTCTCTTAAATCTGGTGTATTGCATACCGCATCTTCGTATACCTGCTCTGCCGTTACTCCCCATAGAAGCATATGTTTATTTGTAATCAAAATACTAAATAACTGATTATCCTCGCTGGGTATCACATAATAAAACACAATTGCTAAATCAAGAAAACGTCTATGTGGAATCGTTTCAAGTAACTTTCTATTCATATCATAATTGATCAGTTTATATGCTACATGACCTTTTACATTTTTATAATCGCCAAATGTTTCCTGTAACAAATCCACATCTTGTAATGCTGTCGGTATTCCACATATATCCCTTACAATTTCTTCCAAAGGCTTTCCGTCAAGAAAAGTTTTGTATAGTTTTTCCAAATCTGGACATGGAGCCACTTTTTTGCCCTCTCTCGATATAATAATAACATCATGAAAAGTACCATTATTTTTCAAGACTCGTTTTGTTTCTGGGTCTGTTCCTGTCACCTTACTTATTGCTTCTCCTAATTTTTCTACAAAATTACCATAATTCATCATTCTTCCTCCTGTGCAATCTCTTCCATATCTATAATATTTTCATTACTTACTTCCGACATATCTACAGACAACTCTTTCTTTATAGATTCATCCATAGACACTGCCTTCTGAAAATCTGTTCTTATCGGAGCATATTTCAACACTTTCTTAATCATTGTCTTTTTTGCCATTTCCTCATAATTGCTTTTCCATGGCGAATATTCTGAAGAAATTCCTTTTGAATACCTTTTTGCATAAGCATCCATATCTTGTTTACTCAACACTTCAAACCCATACCCACCATTTGACATTTTAAAAAGAGCATAAAATAAGACTGTCTCACCTCTATCATATAATGCTGGACGATGAAACAGTCTTGAATTTAATCCAAGTTCATATTCAAATTCATCATTTTCGTATACTGTCTGTGCTTGAATCGTCTGAATCAATGGATTTCGATACACCAATTCAATAATTCCTTTGTAGCCTATCTGAAACTGACATTCCAATTTTCCTTTATTCTGAAATGGTATCAAGTACGCCTGTCCTAACGGAGTATTTGGTTCCAAACCAAGTTGTGCCGCATTCATTAAAGCTGCAAGAAAACTCATCTGGCTACATTCAGCCAGCTTTGGTGTATTATTGATTGCAGACAACGCCATTCTTGTAAAGCGTTCCGGTGTCAAAACCGAAGGTAACGCCTTTTTTATTTCTGGTTCTATTGCCTTTATCATATCCTGAATATTCATATTTTTTGTCAGTTTTTTAGCTGGTTTTTCTTCCGCCATTTTCGCCAATTCCTCTTTTACATCCATCGCTAACTTCCTCCTACAATTCTTTTACCATAAACCGTCTACTTCTTTGCTCTTTTAGGTACTGACTGTATACTGCCGGATTTTCTTTCTTTAGCCTCAATGCATCTAACTTCATAGTGTCAATATTCTTCCAGCTTACAGCAAATTTATTATTTCTTCCATTTTCTGCTGTACTCATATACATCTTTACCTCCTGTTCAATCTGTTTTTTTTCCACATCCAGCTTTCTTATCAATTTTTCCAGTTCTGTTCTCCGCTCCAATTTTTCATTAAAATCTTCCGGCAAAAGTATGGTTTCTCCATCTGACTGAGGAAAATATCTTTTTAATATCTCCTCACTCGCACTGCTTCCATCTGGTTCCGGCATTATTCTTTTCAAAACATGATTATTCCAGAAATCACTTTCAACCTGAATCAAATTCTGGATAACATCCTCATCTCTTGATATTTTTTGAAATTTAAATTCTTTTCCCAAAATCACTACTGCAATATACCACGCTTTTGCATTTGTAACCGCCATATAGTGATAGCACTGAATTAGATAATGTGGCGGGATTTCATCATCTTCCCACTTATCAGAATTATAAGCACTTGCTGTTTTGCATTCCAGTCCTGCATTTTCTCCCACTACAAGTCTGTCTACATTCGCAAACATAAACGGATACTTCGAATTTCCATAAATCATATTTGCCCGTCGTACCTTCTTTCCCGTAGCTTCTGTAAATCTTCTTGCAACATATTCTTCTAAATCCCTCCCCTGACGCATAGCCTCATTATCATAATCTGAAATTTCATCCGAAATCTTATCCAAATAGACTTGTACAGGCGATACATATGGATTTAGCCCACATACCGCACCTGCGTCCGAACCTCCAATCCCATTTTTTCGCTGCCGCAACCATTCTTCCCGTTCCATTCCTGCTGTTGAAACCAGTTTTTCCATAGCTATTCCTCCCTTCTTTCTGTTTTTCTTCCATTATTAAGGCACCCTTCTTTTGTCATACTGAAATAATTTTGTCCATCCTCCTCACATGCAAAATGAGCCTGTTGCTACACGCAACAGACTCACTCTCTTTTACTTCTTTCAAAATAATAATATGTAATTGATTTTTCTCACTTTGACAACTTGATATGACAATATCAAGTTCTATGATTAGATATTATATATCTGTCAGCCCTGGCTGCACCAGGGGAACACGGAAAATATATATTTCTATCACCTTCAACCTATATATCATCTCAAATCAATTTTGACTATTATCCTTTACCACTATTATTGCATCTCCAATTTGAGCTTCAACAACTGAATAATTATCATAATTATTACATAACTCATAACATCTACCAGATGCTTTCCGCCCTGGTGCTATTTCCTCTCCATAACCGAAATCATCATATGGCAACGGTACACTATTACCTTCATTAATTTTAAAGTCATCGCCATAAAAATCAACAGAAGGATTTCCAAATTCCATTACTTCTTTTCCAGCATTTTCAACTTCAACTTCTACATAAACAAACTTATCCCATGCATCCTCATAGATACCAGCATCAAGAATAGTAACCTTTAATCCATTTGTATATGTAATCGTATCACCCACATGATATCTTCCATCGTTCACAACCTCTTTTTCCTCTTTTTCCTCTTTTGCCTCATTTATATCTACCTGTGTAGCTGAAATTGCCGTAAACTTATATATATCTTGCTGGTCTAGTTCCTTAATCCCGTCAAACTTTGCCGTAAATTGTACATTTATTTCATCTTTATAAGTATAATTTTTTAAAAACGCAAGAGTTGAATTATCAGTATTATCTTTTATATGCATTGCTTTTGCATACTCTTGACCTTTTTCATAATATGAAAAAGCATATTTATAACTACCACTCACACCATCAGACCAAAAGGTAGCAACGAATGTATAATAATTTCCTACTTCCTTATCTGTGAGATCCATAATACTCAAATCTGTACCTAATTTTCCCGTTGTTTCTGCTATATTTTCGGAGACATTTTCCTCCACCTTTTCTTCTTCTTTTTCATTTTCATTATCCATGTTATCACTTGAGCTGCTATTAGGTTCATTCGATATATCTGCCTTACTCGAATCTCCGCTCACTTTATTATTCTCTTCTGTTTGTATTTCTGTTGCGGCTTCTACATCAATTTTTGAATCATTATTAGACAAACCACCAATCACAACTACAACAATCATTATTACGGAAATGATAATAGATAGTGTTGAAGAAATAATAGCAGTTATAGCTATATTCTTTCTTTCTCGCTCAGTATTATATGCCATAATTCCTAGTATCAATCCACCAATTCCCAATATTCCACCTATAACAACGCAACTCAAAACAAGAGATATTATGCCAAATATCAAAGCCCACAAGGCAATATTCTTTTTCTTATCTTTCATAATCAACCACCTACTCGTATCCTTATTGTTACAATTCTCTCTAATCACTAATAATCATAAACATATTAGCATTTCATTTTTTCCTTATTTCTTCAAGATAACTCTTTTTCTGTCATAACATTCGTATTATTCCGCTCCATCTCCAACATAATTATACTCAATCGGATATGGTGTTTGATAATAATCTTCATCTGGTCCTAATTCCCTATACGGCTGTTCAGATACAGTAAGTCCACTTTCATTTTTTGACATATAAGTCAAAACCTCAGTTCCCATATATCCGTATGCTGCCACAACATCTCCTGTATTAGGGTCAACATATAATGACGTATTGGCTCCGTTGAAGTTTCCAAGAAGTCTTACTCCGCAATCACTTTGATCATCAAGAGTATAGACTTCGCCCACCTGGTCATATACTTCTCCGCGGGATACAAATAATTCTGGCATACCATCATTATCCATATCATATACAGAATACCATTGAACAGCACCGTATGTTAATTGCAAATCATTCAAACAATCCCAATATGTTTGCAAATAACTATAATTATAGTCATTCACATTTAACGGCTGTATAGTAACTTCCTGAGTTGTAGGTTCTGGCTCCGGAGTAGCAATCTCATCTTCAGATTCTGTTTGAGTCTCAGGTTCTTCTGTTTGCTCTTCTGTATCATCCCTTACCACATATGCAGTATTATCATCCAGAGCGCTTTTTGTATCATTACCTTTAATCCATGATACTTCTCCAAGCTCTGCACCCATGTCATTGAATTTACCAGTCAGAGCCATAACAACAAGCACTACGGCTACAATGGCTGCTAATGATCCAATAGCTCCGCATACCTTTTTGTATGCATTATTAATCTTTTTTCCAGTTTTAACAAACTTGCTTTCAGTTTGCTCCTCTTTGTTTTCAATATTATTTGTTACTGGAGCTCCACAATTTGGACAAAACTTTACTCCATCCATAATTTCTTTTCCACAATTTTCACAAAACATATTTATATTCCTCCTCTTCTTCTAATCCTAATTCAGCTCTTGAATACTAAATATTATGGTTAATCGTATGCGAAGCATCTTTACCATGTAATAAATAGTAAAATCCCTACAATAACCACTGAAATCAATGACAATACTAAACCAGCCACTGCCAAGTTATGCTTTTTACTTTTTTCACAAAGTGCTAAAATACCAAATAATATTCCAAGAATTTCCGGGATAAACAGACTACCAAACGTACAAATTGATACGATTCCAAGCACAAATGATGCAATTCCAAATCCAGAATTCTTATTTTTCATTGCCTGAATTGATTGCTCTTTTTTTTCATTGTTGACCATCTGCCCTGTGCTATTCGCATTTGAAAGTGTGTCTGTCACAATTTGTGCATCCTGCTTCATCCCACACTCATCACAAAATACTGCATTTTCCTCTAACTCTGCTCCACATTTTATACATTTCTTACTCATTTACTTTTCCTCTCTTTCAACAACTTTTGTCCCACACTGAGTACAATATTTTTTACCAGGCTTAATCACATTGCCGCATTGAGTACAATATCTCACAAAAGGCTCAGATTTTATATTGCTTCCTTCTGTTTCGCTTTTCTCTGTCTTTTGTCTATCTATATCAATCTGTATAATATCTTCCAATATTCTCCCACATTGAGAACAAAACTTTTTATCTTTCAACATAATCTTGCCGCAACATGGACACTGTTTAGTTTCTTCCATTCTTCCATCTTGTAAGCGCATCTTTTGACAAACCGGGCATATTGTTTCATTTGCCAAAAGATAATGCCCACAAGTACAGCGTACACTATCTATATAAATATTTCCAAGCTGGGAACGTATCTGCAACGGAATATTCCGAATTACGAATATCAATCTAAACAATAACTGAGCCAATAAATTTTCATCCACAATTGACATATGATCATTCTCATAAGAAAAATCTATCCGTTTAGAATCTGAATTTATGTAATAAGCTCCCTCCCCGACACAGACAATATCCTGTATATTCTCTAATGCGCAAACTATATTTTCGTCCGAAAAAATTCCTTTACTGTAAATACGCATATTAAGATTTGTAAGAAGAATTCCTGATTTTCCTTTACCATTTGATGTCCGATCAAACAAAAACACCATTGTTTCTGACAAAGGCATATTTACAATATCTCGAATTATCTTCTCCTTTTTCTCAAATGTTTCATCTATTCGAGATACATTTACCTTATCTAATAATTTTTCTTTATCCTTGAAGCTTTCCTTAACGATTTTCCCAACATTATCAAATAATTTAACAGGATTTCTTAACTCAATTTCTTTTTTGTATTTCTCATCTAAAAGTTCCTTAAATTCTTCTGTTTCATAAGGTAAATTAAAAACCTTACTCTTAATTTCTTCTCCAGCCAATTCTTCTTGCGTCAATTCTTTATCAGCCAGACAATCATAAAACTTTTGATTGTCCCTTTTAACTGCCTGCGCTATTTCTCGCGTGTCCCATTTGATTCCAATTGCAGTCTTTAGCGTATCATCTATATCTTCTAAGAGTCCTACACAACGCTGCACAATAGAATTATCTTCAGCCTTCATACCATGTTCATCACAAAATTCCAATATTTTTTCATATGTTTGTCGAATTTCTTCTTCGTATTTTACAGATGCCACTGGCTTATTAGTTTCATGATTTAACAAACCACAATTATCATTGAATGTATCTCTTGCAAAATCCTCTGTATAACTCCTTGCATATTTTTGAAGTTCAACTTCAAAATATTCTGACATTTTCAACAAATCGCCTTGCGGATATGGAAAATCACGCCATAGATTTTGATATATTACTTCATTATAGGGATTCAAGTGCAAAGCCTCAATTAACAAATCTATTTTTTTATCATATGGTATTTTTCCTGTATTATAATTTACCAAAATTGCTGCACACTTATCAGCATCCTCTTGAGTAATAATCTGAAACCGTATCCCTGCTTCTTTCTCCAATGCATACATCATACATTCTTCTATTTGAAGTGCTGATTGATATAAGGCTTTCCAAAAACTCTCTTTCGAATTCTTATACAGGCTACTACGTTCTGAACTTGCAGCCAAATTAGTTCCAGTATTCCCAACTACATTCGCCACAGAATGTGCAGCACCTGTTACTGCATTAATCATTCCCGCCTGCACCATCCCCTTTAAAGCACCTCCAAGTCCAAATCCCCCTCCGACGACTCTTCCCCTTGTTTCTTTTCGATACTCTCTATACTGCTTTTCCGCAGCTTGATTGTCATCAATTTCCTTTAATTTCATCAACATATCACAACAAACTGTAGCCCAAGGATCATCAGCATCTTTCGCATACTGTCTTAATAATATATCTGCATCTACTGAATAAACATCATTTTCATTGCATATTTCTATTACTTCTTCAGCCATTGGTATAAACAACTTATTTGTTACAAAAGAAGATGCCTCATTTAATACTTCCATACAGTTTTTTTTAGAATCATACCATTGAAAAAATACTTGTTTTAATTTTGAAACTATTGCATATGTTCTCCTCGTATACTCGAAATAATTTTCCTGTTCTGTTGAAAAAAACACTTCATTGCCTTGACAAATTACAAATTTCATCATCCACTATTTTCCTCATATTATAAATTGAAATTCATTCCACCAGTCATTTTCTCATCTCTGCAATAATCTGCCGTATTCTCCGGTCAGACAATTGTAAATGCTCTGACATTTCTCTCACACTCATCACCCCCTGATTTTCCTCGATATATGAATAAATATATTTTGAACTATATAATTTTTGAGGAAACACTATCTGTTGCCCTTTGTATTTCAAATATATTTTTTCCATATTCTCTACCCCTATTAGTTCCGACATTTCTTGATATAATGAGGCATATTTTTCTTTCGTCTTCAAAAATTTATTCCCACTCCTTCCCTTTAAAAATTTTATCGCTTTATGTTGGAAATTATCACTTGCATATTTCCTATACATTTTTCCGCCCTCAAAAGTATAATATCCAATTGAATTTACTGATTTTTTCAAAAAATTCCTAAAAAAAAATAATCTAATTTAATCTTTTACAATCACATAACATCTTAATAAGAACAGGATGTACAAAAATCCCATTCTTGCTAACACATAAAATAGAAAATATCAAAAAGAGAGATTAAAAATGAATGACCTTACAAAACAAGAAAAGAATTTCAAAAGAGTAGCCATAAATCCGGCCCTATATGAAATTTATAAAGAAAAAGCAAAAAGTTGCCATATGCCAACAAGCAACTATATTAGCAAAATTCTTGAAAATAATCTTAAAAATTGCAACTACACCATAAAAAACCAAGTAGAAGAAATGATGCATTTAAACTTCCAAATACAAGAACTCATTGGTTTAATGGAGAAAAAAACTATCCCCGAATCTCTATATTCATCTTTGAATAATTTAATACAGGAGGTCAAAACATATAATGGCAATCTTTAAAATCATAAACGGAAATTATCCAACAACGTCTGATATGGAGAATCTTATCAGCTATGTTATTCGTCCAAATAAGGCTCTATACGTCGGCATACCTAATTTATATGCCATGCAGCCAAATCCAGCTTCTGATATCTGTACACAGATGTTGCAGGTAAAAAATCTATATAGTAAAAATAGTGGCAAGCAGCTTATACATTTTGTCATTTCTTTATCTGGTTATAGCTTTGATTACGAATCCAGAATGACACCTGAACAACTCCACTTCATATCATCCTTATTTGCAAATGACATATGTGAAGCTGGATATCAATGTCTCTATGCTATACACAAAACTTCAAATCTTCATGTTCACTTTGTGTTAAACTCTGTCAATTGGAAAACAGGCGAAAAATTTTCCGGAAAACAAGAAGAATATACCTCTTTTATTAACGGATTCCACAATTGCGCCTTATTCAAAAAATATCAACTTAATTTTTCCGTATATTATGGTAATACACATACTTGATTATATTGCATTATGTTATCACCCAACTTGTTAAATTCAACGTTTTGTTCTTATCCAAATCCTTCTTTTAACTGCAAAAAAAATTTATTATAAACATATCTATATATCAATTATTGATTGGGAGGGGAAGATCATGTTTGAAAATTTATATGAAGAGATGGTAACTTTAGATGATTTATGTTGCATGCTTTCAATCGGACGTAACGCTGCTTACAAACTATTAAACTCTGGCGAGATAAGCGGTGCCTTTAAAATCGGACGTATCTGGAAGATACCAAGAGAAGCCGTATCTGACTATATTCTTAAACGAATGAATAAAAAATAAGGGGGATTGAGAGTCCCCCCATAATTCTCCCCGACAGTTCTAACCATGAACTTTGGATGTCAAGCTTTCCAGAATTTCTCCTAACTTTTCTTAAAACCGTATTTCCCCTATATATATTGCTTTACAAATACAATTTTCAAACTTTCATTCTACCCATTTTTTCACTACTACCTGCTTACAGGAATTCATAAGTCCCTGTTCAAAATTTTCCGCTCCATGTCCGCCTGCTTTGTGGCAGCGGATACGGCGATCCTCCACGATTTTATAGCCGGGGCAGAAAAAATTATCGTTTAAAGTCACCACGCCCTGTTCCAGTGCCGCAGATGCTGTAATGATCTTAAATGTGGAGCCCGGTTCATAGGTGTCATTGATGCACGGATTTCTCCACATCTGATTTAAAAGTTCCTGCTTTTTTGTCTCATCCACATCCGATCCCGGATCATAATTTAACGTAAACGGCTCATTCAGATTAAATTCCGGCACATTCGCCATCGCATAAATTTCCCCGTTTTGCGGATTCATAATAAGAATACTCACATTATCCGCCTGTTTCTGTTCCATCACCTTTGCCGCCACCTGCTCGGCATACATCTGTATATTATAATCTATACTGATAACCAGATTATTTCCATCGATCGGATCAAGCCGGCTCTCACCGGCATTTTCAATCTCCACGCCGCGCGCATCCGTCAGCGTCAGGATCTTTCCGTTGGTTCCCTGCAGATAGTCGTCATACTTTACTTCCAGACCGATGATTCCCTGATTGTCGCCGCCTGTAAAGCCAAGCACCTTGGATGCAAGCGTGTCATAGGGATAATAGCGTTTGTAATCCTCATCCACCTTGACCCCGGACAGCCCATATTCACGTATCGCATCTCCGACCGATTTGTCGACATTGGTTTTCACACGCTCAATGGAGCTTACTTTTTCCACACGCCTGCGCACCGTTTCTTCATCCATGCCAAGTTCTTTTGTCAGCACTGCGATCACGGTTTCCGGATCTGTCACCTGGCTGTGGATCACCGATATCGTACATACCGTCCGGTTTGCCGCAAGCACCACGCCGTTACGATCCAGTATCTGCCCGCGTGCCGCCTTGATATCGCGTTCCCTTTCATGCAGATCTTCTGCCTGTTCTACATAATATTCCGACCGGAATATCATAAGATAAACAAGTCTTCCGATCAAAACACAGATCAAAAGAAACACCATCACAAAAACAAATACAATCTTTTTTCGATAAGCTGTTTTATTCCGATACAAAAAAAGCCTCACAAAAACCGTTGTTACTATCCTATTACGGTTTCTGTGAGGTTATGCTTTTATTCTGATGTCACCACATCCACATCGTCTGTGACCGCAGGTGCAACGTTATTTGCTCCCTGTTCCGCGATATCGCTGGACGGTGTATCTGTCGTTCCCTCTTCTGCCTGATTCTGATCCGCAGGCACATCTGTCTGCTGCCCGGATGCCGCAGCATTTGCCGCTTCGACCGCCTGTTGCTTTGCCTCCGGGAGTGTCGGGTTGACCGGCATATCTGCTGACAGTGGTTCGTCCGGATATATATTCAAATACGGCAGCACCTCTGCAAAAATCTCCTGCGCAATTCCCTGTGCATAGCTGCTGTGTGCTTCATCCTCCGCATTCGGTTCATCGACAATGACATACACCATAAGCTGTGGCTTTTCCTGCGGCGCATATCCAATAAAGGATACCAGATAGTTACCCTGTCCACGTGGAATTTTCTGTGCCGTACCGGTCTTTCCGCCCATGGAATAGCCGTTTACTTTGGCATATTTTCCGGTTCCACCTTCAGAAACTGTGGAATACAGATATCCTTTGATCTTTTCCGATGTCGCCTCGGAAACCGTCTGTTTGATCAGGGTATTATCCATCGTCTCTATGGTATTTCCATCCGTGTCTGTGATTTTTTTCACAACATGCGGCTGATAATAGTAACCACCGTTGATCAGCGAGCAGAATGCACCACTCAGCTGTATCATCGTCGTATTAAAGTTCTGTCCAAATGCATTCGTTGCAAGATCCACCGCCGTCATGGAATCCCTGGTATAAATCAGGGAATCGGTTCTTGCCTCACCCGGGAGATCTATATTGGTCTTTTGTCCGAACCCAAATATCTTCTGATACTCCACAAAGTTGTCCACACCGATCGCATAGGACATTTGCATCAATGCGTCATTGCAGGAATTCATAAGTGCTTCACGGATGCCCTCCAGTCCATGTCCGTTGCGGTTCACACAGTGAATCGTAGAACCGGATACCACCTCTGCGCCATCACACATATAGGTCTCATCTCCGCGCAGTGTTCCGGTCTCAAGCCCTGCCGCCACAGTAAAAGGCTTTGCGGTGGAACCCGGCTCATACGTCTCCGTAATACAGTAATTCTGCCACAGACCATTCAGTGCATCCAGCTTCTCCTCGTCACTCATCGCATCGATCTGTTCCTGCGTATAATAAGCACTCAGGTCACGCGGATTGCTGGAATCATAATTCGGATACTGCGCCATGGCGAGCACTTCACCGTTCTGCGGATTCATCACAATCACTGCCGTATGCTTGCTTCCGGCACCTTCTCTGGCAATATTGGCATTATCCAACTGAAACTGTGCCACCTTCTGTTCCACGATCGACTGAATGTTCAGATCAATCGTGGATACCACAACGTCTCCGTCCTCCGCTGCTTTGATCGTTTTTTCAAAATTATTATCGGAATTCAGATAACCGTATTCTCTGCCGTTCACACCATTTAAAGTGCTGTTATAATAGTTTTCGATGCCCGCCATTCCGACATTGCCGGATGTTGTAAATCCGATAACAGAGCTTCCGATCGATCCGTACGGATATTTTCGGATGTACTCTTTTTCAAACCATACGCCATCAATGTCCGGATTATTTTTTTTATCCTCCTGCAATGTCACAAACCCCTGGATCTGATCATACGGAAGGCGTTTTTCCAACACATTATACTGCTTGTTCGGCTCATCCTTGATCATCTGACGCAGTTCATCCGCATTCAGATCCGGGAAACACTGCACCAGTGCCGTGATCGTAGGCTCGATTTTTTTCTCGTCGCTGTTTAATACCTTGCAGTCCAAGATCACATTATAGACATCGGTACTGGTCGCAAGTATCGTTCCCTTTGCATCTACAATATCCCCACGGCGATACGGAATGGTTGAACTGTCGTACTCCTGTTGGGACAGCACGATTTTTTCATATTTTGCCCCGCTCGTATATTCAATATACATCAATCTTCCGATCAACCCAATCAAAGCCGCCGATATCAGTGTAAACACAATCAGCAGCTTCTTTTGCATTTTTCTGGAAAATTTTGTCAGAATTTTTTTCTTTCTTACTGTCACTCCATCACCCTGTCACATCATTCTATTTTGACGGAATGTCACCGTACTGATTCATGTAATCGTCACTTGCGACTTCATAATACATGATCTGATCCGGTGATGCATAGACCATGCCAAGCTGATTTACCGCAACATCCTTAATGTGATTCAGATCCACAGAAATCTCGATCCGCTTTCTGGTCGCCGCATTGTCCGTTGTGATATCCGTCACCTGGCTCTCCAGTTTGGAAATACGGTTCATCCGTCCGGTCAGATCTGACTGCAGTCTGATATATGCTGCGCAAAACAGGCACGTCAGTACAACCGCCATTGACAAAAACATAACATAACCGCGGCTCATGCGCAATGCTTTTTCCTGATTTCTTCTCGCTACGCGTTTGCTGCTGCGTCTCTTTTCCTCTCTCTCCCGGTCAATACACTCTCTTCTCTGTCTGTGCTCATCCGGAACCGTCTCCATCCTGCGCACCGTATTGCCATCTATATACATATCTGTGGTATAAATTTTTTCATAACGCTCCATCCGTCGTCCTGTTCCCATTTTCATCTCTCCCTTTTTCCGCCCTTACTTTGCTGTCATATGTCGTTCAAATACTCTAAGCTTTGCACTTTTTGCACGTTTGTTTTCTTCTAATTCTTCTTCCGACGGTAATATTGGTTTTCTTGTGATCACTTTTCCCTTCGAAACCTTGCCGCACACGCACACCGGAAATTCCTTCGGACAGGTACACGGGTTCTCATTTTTTCTGAAGCTTGTCTTGACGATCCGGTCTTCCAGAGAATGAAAGGTAATGATACAAAGCCTTCCACCATCAGAAAGCAGATCGATCATCTCATCCAGATTATCCTGCAGCACTTCCAGTTCCCGGTTCAGTTCAATCCGGATCGCCTGAAATGTACGCTTTGCCGGATGTCCGCCGGTTGCCTGCACTTTCATCGGTATCGATGCCCGTATGATCTCGGTAAGCTCACCGGTTGTCTCGATTTCCTTTTTCTGCCGCTCCGTCACAATATGCTTCGCAATATTTTTTGCAAACCGGTCTTCTCCGAAATCCCGGATGATGCGGTACAGTTCCTGCTCTGAATATCCATTTACAATATCCTTTGCTGTCTGGCTCTGCCTCTGATCCATCCGCATATCAAGCGGTGCATCTTCCTCCCTGTAGGTAAATCCGCGTTCCGGTGTATCAAGCTGAAACGAGGAAACTCCCAGATCCAAAAGGATTCCGTCCACCTGTGTGATCCCGATCTTCTGCAGTTCTGATTTCATTGCTGCATAATTGCTTCTTATGATCATGACCCGGTCTGCATAATCCGAAAGCCGTCCGGTCGCTGCCGCGATCGCATCCGCATCCTGATCGATCCCGATCAGTCTGCCCTTTTCAGAAAGTCTCTTTACGATCTCAGAGGAATGTCCGGCTCCACCCAGTGTTCCGTCCACATAAATGCCATCCGGCTTAATATTCAGGTTTTCAATTGTCTCATGAAGTAATACCGATTTATGGTTAAATTCCATTGTCATCCTCCAGCTAAATACCAAGCCCTAAATCTGCCATATGCTCTGCGATCTCATCCATGTCATCATAAGAATTGGATTCCTGCCATTTGTCTTTATCCCAGATCTCCACCCGGTTAAAAACGCCGACCGAAACGACATCCTTTTCAATTCCCGCGTATTCTCTTAACACTGCCGGCAAAAGGATTCTGCCCTGCCTGTCCACTTCACAGCTTGCTGCTCCTGCAAAGAAGAACCGCGCGAACTTTCTTGCATCTTTTGTTGTAAGTGGTACATTGCGGAATTTTTCCTCGATGTTTCCCCATTCACTCTTGGAATACACGAACAAACAGCCATCCAGTCCCTTGGTCACTACAAATTCATCTCCGAGCTGTTCTCTGAATTTGGATGGAACGATCAGTCTGCCTTTTGTGTCAACTGTGTGATTGTATTCTCCCATGAACATAGAACACACCTCTGTCAGTAAACAGGTATTTCCCTGGCTTTGGCAGGATGACCACTTTCACCCATCTTGTCCTCCACTTTATACCATCATCTACCACTTTCCTCCACTTATTGAATAATAATAACCCTTTTTCATAAAAAAAGCAATAAAAAATACGCAAAAACCTTTTTTGGTTTTTGCGTATTTTCTGGAAATATAGTTTTTTTCGCTTATGTGCTTTCTGCCTCACAAAGCTCTACATATTCTGCGATCAGCTTGTCCAATTTCACGCTGAGCAGATAGCAGACATCAAAGTTGTTTAACATTTCCAGTGAATCATTCAGTTCATTTCGTGCATTTTCGATTTCTGTCTGCAGTATTTCTTTTTCTCTTTTTACCATCTCGTTCTCCAAATATTTTTTTTATCAGGATTGCTGCACATGCCTCTTTTTCTTTGCCTGACGGAAAAGCTCCGTAATACTTCTCACCGCCTGCTCATTCATCGCCACAATGCTCTTTATATCCTCGTCCACACCCTTTTTCCGTTCCAGATATTCGTCATGGCTCTTTTGAATGAACTCGATCAGTGCCTCCGGCGTTTTAAACTCGATCAGCTCTCTGGCATGCCCCTGCGCTTCCGGTTTTTTCAGGTATTCCCGCAGACCGATTTTCAGTCTTTCCTCATATGCACAATGATCTTTTAAATTGCCCGGATAGATCTTGTTATGCGGAAAAGTAAAATAATCTGCAAGATAATGTGTCACCTGTCCCAGATTTCTATAATATTTTGTTTTTTGTCTTTTGTATTTTTTCTGATAATCGAAAGAAAGTCTCTCGATCTCTCTCTTTACCTTTGGAAAAGTTCCCGTTATCTCATGCTTCTTATATAAGAAAGAAGGTTTACAGTCCGGAAGTATACTTCCAATATAAAAAGATAATTTGTGCTTCCTTAAGCCTGTATCGTCCAGATTTCTCACCAGATAACGTGCCAATGAAATGTGCGATTTCTTTCTCATCAAAATTCCTCCATGACCTGTGAAAAAAACCTAAGAAGCTTACTTAAATATTGTACTTCGATGATTTTCTTTTTTCAAGCCTTTTACGACTTTTTCATGGAGTTTTTTCTTCCATTTTCTTACCTTTTTTGACTTTTTTTGACTTTATTCGCAGCAAAAGCTTGCACATTCCGTATCCGTACACTGACAGGCCTTTCCACCTGCGATTCCAATGTGCTCAGCTGTACACATGCAGTTGCTTTCATCATTGAATTTGCAGTGCTTTGCCCTGCATCCGACTTTGATATTCTCCTTCGGGCTGCAGGAACAGCTGTTGGATGCTCCTTCCATTTTTTCCTTAAAACTACTGCAGCAGGTCTCTCCTGAGCTCGTCGCTGACGCGCCTTCCACCAGAATATCACCCTTTCCACAGCATCGCTCCACATTATACACACAATTTACAACTGAACAGTCTAATTTTGTCATGATCTTCTCCTTTTCCACTTTCTTCCTATTTTATAAAGTTGCTTTGCAGTCGATAGACTGTATCAAAAGTATCTGTTCTTTTTCATTTGTTATACGTGTATAAGTTTACCAACTAAATTTCTCTCTAAAAAGTCGATTTTTTCTTTTTTTACGTTTTTTAGTTTTTTTAATCGTTCATTAGTCCTTGCTAATTGTGCTATTTTGACAATTCCCGTCATTCTTTCCAATTTTTATTTCTTTTTTATAAAGATTATGTTAATATATTCTTAACAATCAATTTGTCACATGGTATTTGCATTTTGATTTAACTTAATTTTAGCAATTGTGGGCTAATAATGAGCCCAAAAAAGAGTAATTTATCAAAAAACTCACAGGCAGCTGAGCAAAAATCAAAAAACGCTGCCAAAGCATCCTTTTTCTCCAGCATTCGCGGCAAACTGCTGGGTCTTGGATGTGTATCTATCGCAACTACTGTCATCCTCGGTTTTACCGGGATTTATCTGATCAACAGCAGTAACTCCAATAATCAGGTACTTGCTGACATCAATCAGATCAATCTTTTGCAAAACGAGAACCAGACGCTGGACGTGTCCTTTTTATACGACCTTGACACTTCCTACAATGACACAAAAATGGACAATTTAAAGCAGATGAGTTCTGCCGCTGAAAATGCGCTGAAATATACAAAATCCGGTTTCCGTTCCGATCTGAAGGAAATTTCAGATAATATCGACACCACGATAAACAACAGTTCTGATCTGTTTTCTTCCATCAGTGATCGAGGCTTTTCAGCGGATGCAGGAATGTATGCAGATTTTCTCGCACCAGATGAAGAACTGGAGAACTGCTTTTCCGACATGTCCGGTAAAAGCGAATGGATCGACGGTACCTGGGTTGATTTTCCACTTGCTTCTGCTGAGACTGTAAATATTGATGGTGTTAATTACAGACACATCACTTACACAAATACCTATGAAGGCAATGGAAAACGTGATTATCTGATCGTACGTGCCGGCGGAAACGGCATCCAGTATACCGGAAAGGTGATCTTCAACAACATCGTTGTTAATGGCACCGATGTGCTGGATCTGTCCTCTCTCTCAACCAATGATCTTGCAAAATCCTACGGAGAGGGCTATACCGACCTTAATGTCACTACTTTCAACAAGCTTCCAAGTATCAGTTTTCAGGGTGCCTACACCAGTTCCAATCCGGACTGGCAGGAAGCTTCCATTGAGATTCCGATCGACAAGAGCTCTTTTGATGTATGCCAGAATGTCTCTGTCGACATCTATTTTGAAGAGACTGAGCTTCCGACATTCCGGGCAGCAGTTGCCTTAAACGGCAGATATGATTTCAATTCCAATCTGGAGAGCCTGAATAAAGACTTTGATGCATACAGCAAATCGGTTGCCGAGGGAAATGACTCCACCGATGCAGCTTCTGCAATCCAGTCCAAACTGGAAGAAATCAAAAACATCATCAGTTTATACATCGTAGATCCTGATATTATATCGGCTGGTACTTCTGCTGTTTCCCAGAAAGAAGATGCCTTTTCTTCGATGCAGGATTATGACAAAAACATCATTGAACTGAAATCTGAGAACAACGAGATCAACAACAATCTGACCAATGTGACCTCTGATGTACGTTCTATCACAAACCTGACTGACAACTTCCAGAACACCATGTCCGTCATGGATGAAGTTGTTCAGGCAACCTTAGAACAAAACGAAAAATTAAATGAGACACAAACTCAGTTCGATATTGTAAGAGGCGGTATTGACCAGTCCAGAGACAAAACTTCGGTCATCAAATCTTCCATTGAAGAATGCAACAAGGTCATCATCAATGTAAACCAGCTCATGATAAACCTTTCTGCAATCTCCGAAGAAAATGCTGCTTCCACAACTGAAACTGCAGACTCCATGCAGACTTTGAATCGTACGATAAACGATCTGTTAAATGAATCAAAGAAATTGCTTGCTGCTTCCTCTGACCTCGAAAAGGATATGCAGAGTTTCATCCTGTAAGCGATTTTGATTTACTTACTGCTGTCAAAGCAATCCGCTTGGCACAACAGAAACGAGCAGCCCGGAAAACCATTTGGTTTTCCGGGCTGCTCTTCTTTTTATTTCTGATTCTGCGATCTGTACCCGCTCTCTTTTGCAGTTCACGGTTTCTGGAATTCTATTTTTCTTCCTGTGGCATTTCCTCACGGATCTGTTTCGTACGGATCTCCTCACAGATCGCATTAATGAACTCGGAAAGCGGTTTGATTCCCTCATCACCGGCAAATCTGCTTCTGACAGAAACCGTGCCATCCGCTTCCTCCTGCTGTCCTACGACCAGCATGTATGGAAGTCTGTCCATTCTCGCCTCACGGATCTTGTAACCAATCTTTTCAGAACGGTTATCTACCGTTGCATCTACCCCGTTCTTCTTTAATTCTGCGCATACTTTGTTTGCATATTCCTCATACTTATCGGAGATCGGAAGAACACGTACCTGCTCCGGGCAAAGCCAGGTCGGGAATTTTCCGGCATATTTTTCGATCAGCCATGCCAGTGTTCTCTCATAGCAGCCAAGTGAAGTACGATGGATGATATACGGGCGGATCTTCTCGCCATTCTGATCAATATAGTACATATCAAAGTTCTCTGCGATCGCGCAGTCGAGCTGGATTGTGATCATAGTATCTTCCTTGCCATATACATTCTTTGCCTGGATATCAATCTTCGGTCCGTAGAATGCTGCCTCTCCGTCGGCTTCCACGAAGTCTACGCCCTTCTCTCTTAAAACCTCACGCAGCGCTTCCTGAGTGCGGTTCCAGTATTCATCATCACCAAGATATTTCTTTTTGTTCGCCGGATCCCATTTGGAAAGACGGTAGGTAACGTCTCCTTCCAGTCCAAGAACACTCAGTACATAATAGGACAGATCAAAACAACGCTTTAATTCTTCCTCCGCCTGATCCGGACGGATTACAAGATGTGCCTCGGAAATGGTAAACTGACGCACACGGGTAAGTCCGTGCATCTCACCGGAGTCCTCACAGCGGAACAGTGTAGATGTCTCGCTCATACGATATGGCAGATCACGATAGGAATGCTGTTCATTCTTGTATACATAATACTGGAACGGGCAGGTCATCGGACGAAGCGCGAACACTTCCTTATCGTGTTCCTCATCACCAAGTACAAACATGCCATCTTTGTAATGATCCCAGTGTCCGGAGATTTTATAGAGATCCGACTTTGCCATAAGCGGTGTACGGGTACGCACATAACCCCAGTCATTGTCCTCAAGATCTTCGATCCATCTCTGAAGCTTCATGATCATCTTAGTTCCCTTCGGAGTGAAAAGCGGAAGTCCCTGTCCGATGACATCAACCGTCGTAAACAGTCCCATCTCACGGCCGAGTTTATTATGGTCACGGCGCTTTGCATCCTCTAATTTCTCCAGATACTCATTCAGTTCTTCTTTTTTGTTGAATGCAGTACCATAAATTCTCTGCAGACGCGCCTTCTCGGAATCACCCCTCCAGTATGCCATGGAGGAAGATGTAAGCTTGAACGCCTTAATTCCCTTTGTGGTCATCAGGTGCGGTCCGGCACACAGATCCACGAATCCGCCCTGGTCATAGAAAGAAATTTCCGCATCCTCCGGCAGATCTTCGATCAGTTCCACCTTATACGGTTCATTTTTTTCCTTCATAAGCTGAATCGCTTCGTTGCGCGGTAATGTAAAACGTTTTAATTCATGGCCTTCCTTGATGATCTTTTTCATCTCAGCCTCCAGCTTATCAAGGTCATCCCTTGAAAATGGCTGTGCATCAAAGTCATAATAAAATCCATCGTCAATGGCAGGTCCGATCGTCATCTTTGCATCTGGAAACAGTCTCTTTACTGCTTCTGCAAGCACATGGGACGCGGTATGACGAATAACACGCAGTCCTTCTTTGTCATTCGGTGTCAGGATATTCAAAGTGCAGTCTTTATCGATCACGGTACGCAGATCCACCACTTCTCCGTCTATCTCACCTGCACATGCCACACGTGCAAGTCCTTCACTGATATCCTTTGCGATATCGTAAACACTCTTTGCTTCACTGTACTCTTTGCTTGAACCATCTTTTAATGTAATCTTCATAGATAAGTCTCCTTTTTTTTGATTCTTTAGGTTTATAAATCAGGTATGATCTCTAGCGGAAGCTTAAGCAGTCCTCATCTTCATCTTCCCAGAAATCATCCATATATGCATCATCTTCCATATCATCTGTCGGATAGTTTCCATTGTAACATCCGTTATGGCTCCCGATCATCGTCCGCTTTTTCGGTGAAAATATAATGCCAAGCAGAATCCCTGCCAATATGCAGGTGGTCACGGTCAGAAGCATTTCCCGCTTACTCACCACCTTTTCTTCATCCAGATTTGAAACAATCTCTTTTAAAATTTTCATGTTTTTCTCCTTTTCCACCGTCAAGATTTTTGTGAGATAAAATCAAATACGCTGTACCATACCGGTTTTTCCAAAATAAAAAAGCCCCTTGTATTACACTACATAATACAAGGGACGTATCTTCTACGCGGTTCCACCCTGGTTATCCGCTGTCGCATCTTAAATTGGCAAGGCTTTCAATCCCAATACCTTCAATGCCGATCACACTAAAAATCATGTCAACAGGCGGATCTCTCATTCGATGGTAACGGAATCACCGGACCGGATTGGGGTCACTCAGAGCTGGTCTTCAACTGCTTCCGGCAAAGATGCTTGCAGCATTTGCATCTCTCTCTGCTGCCGTTCGGCAATCTACTCGTCTCTTCTACGTATTTTCCTATTTCATTGCTATTCTAGTACGATTTTTTCCAAATGTAAAGCCCTTTTATGCATTTTTTCCGCAGCAGTATTTGTATTTCTTGCCGGAGCCACATGGGCACGGGTCATTACGTCCCACTTTCTTTCCAACAATAACAGTACCGGACTTTTTCTGCTCTAAAAAGAGCTTCTTTCTGGTCAGGTCATCAAAAATATCCTTCCACATCGGAAGTTCATATAACCAGTCTGCCTTTGCATCTACCATATTCTTGTACAGCTTTTCCTTGTCAAATGCAAGGCTTACATGGGTATCCTCTTCCATGGTGTCGATCGGATTCGGTTCTACCAGACTGTCATTGATCCCGTCAAGGAATCCTGTCATATCCATAATGCTCAGACTATATTTTTCAGCGAGTTCCTTTACCGTTCCCTCGACTTTTTCATCCGGGTTGGCAAGAAGCTTCTCATATACGCCCTTTTCCAGGAGAAAATATCTCTGCCAGAATTTCTGAAGTTCTCTTTTATCCGTATGCTGATTATAGGCAACTTTCTGCCATTCTTCTAATAAAGCCATTTTATAATCCTTCCTTTGTTTCCAACATAATTTTTTTGCGTTTGCACACAGCTAATAGTATACAGCAAAATAAAGATTTTTTCAAACTTTTTTGTATAGTTGATAGCGTAAAGTTATTGTTGGTTGGAAATAAGTAAGATACCCCTAAAGCGT
>OIZA01000157.1_pt1 | contig 40152 bp, 72 predicted proteins | sample 1588381 | NCBI WGS metagenome assembly OIZA01 (sample SAMN03283277) | human gut metagenome | biome: human-associated habitat; material: feces | host: Homo sapiens | place: Peru | collected 2012 | reverse complement strand
CCACGTCGTCTTGGTTGCAAGCAACAAAGGCTGCGTTCGCTCCCGTGGTTGTTCGCTTGCTGGATGCCAAAGTGTGTTACTCATAACCTGTTCTCCATCCGCGCTCCACAGTTCGGGCAGTAGTTCCAACGTGTATGATGATTTTTTGTGTGGCATCTGCTGCACTCGAATCTTGTAAACGTATCGTCCTGTGCAATCCATTCAGCTGTGCTCTCTAAGGCTGTCGGCGCATCCTCTACAATGTCAATGGCATCGCCAATACCGCAAGCACGACATCTTACTCCATTGTAGTTCTCGCAGCCATCGCAATATGCTTTCTTGACGCTTTCAATAAGTGCATTTCGTTCAAGATATTCTGGATAATTAGCCATTGTTATACCTCGCAATAGCAAGAACGATTACATATCCAATTAAGAAAATAGCAACATTGATAACCGCACAAGCAACAACCTTGATAACGGTGCTATCAATGTATTCGTCCAAAATTTCCCAAAGGATATATCGCTCAAACAGATAAATAGGCGATACAAACAATATACCCACCATCGTTGTCAAAACGATGCCTAAAGCGACCTCATATATCAGCATTGACTTTTCTCCCTTCAATCTCCGTCCCATACGCCGTCAGGACGCATCTTTGCAAACGCCAACAGGCCGTACAAGGCACGTTTGGCGTTGCCCTCTGTGGCGTTCCAGTAGTCGCTATCGTCCACATCGTCACCTAGCGCAGAAATAGCCTTTTCAAGCATCGGAATGCTTTCTGCGCCTGTCTTGCCGTAGATGGAGCGGATGCCTCCCTCGCCGAATACTTCTGGGCGATAATAGAACTGACCGTAGTTATAAGTGACGTTAAGCCACAGTTCTTTTGTACCGCCCATAGCGCGCATACCACCAGCGATAAAATGCGTACTATCCGCTTTGAGCGGTTCGTGCGTTACTGGGTCGCACAGCGAAATATCATAGCTCATCTTTCTTCTCCCATTCCTTGCATCCACGTTCATCCCACACGAAGTCTGCAACGTGTTCTGACTGGTCGTTCACGCACACGCCCTCCGGCTCTGCGTACCATTTGCAAGAGCCACAGGACGGCTCAGATTTGTTCTCGCAATCATCTGCCGTGCATTGGATAGCTTTGCCGTTGGCGAACTGCCGGATGCCGATGTAAGGGCAATGCTTGGTGGTACAGTAGGTCATTTTATCATCTCCAAAGTCATAACATCGAAATCCTCAAGATTTGGATGCTTCTTCCTCGCCATTTTTCGAGCTTTCAACTCAGCTTCTTCTTCATTATCAGCTTCAACATCAAAAGTCCCAAGATTGATTTCCCCATAGGATTCATAGGCTACAATTTCTGCTTTGTATTTCATTCGATTTTCCTCCAGCCAATACGTTCACATTCTCCCATTGTTACTGGGTCACAACGGTGAGCGACTATTTCATCGGGCATTTCGTAAGATATAAACACAGTTACAGTTTTTGTCTTTTCAAAAAGTTTTTCAGCTGTGTTACGAGATAAGCTCCCAAATCCACGAACATTAAACACGGCATGGCATTGTTTGCATCTATAGATTCCGAGCAAAGTCATTTTCTCGTACCTCTCTTTCCCCTATTGAACCGCCCGATCACTCGCTTATACTCCGCATAGCACTCCGGGCAAAGGTCGCCTGTGTCCCTACGCCACGCCCAGTCCTTGAAGTATTCGTCAGGGTTCATCATCCTGCCGCCCAAAACCGCTCCGCAGCGGTCACATACTCGCTTGTGGTAGATTCCTCTGTCAGTCTGCATATTATCACCCTTCCACATAACACCAGCTTTGGGGCGGGCGCTTTAAGCACTTATTACAAAAACGTCTATTCGTTTCGCCCCATTCTTCTACTTGATAACTGCATCTTACTTTATTAAAATTGCAAACTCCTCTATTCCCCATGAGAATGCAATAATGAGTAAACTCAAACAAAAATTTTGGATGTTCATACAATTTCACATTGGAAATGCTCCATGCCCAGCCTTTCTTTCCGACATAATCCAAAATTTCTTTTTTCCTAAGGCCGGACATCTCTTCAAATCCTTCTGGCAAGCAATCCGATTCTGGCGTTATTTCGTACAGATGATTGCAAGTGAACTCTCCTATAACTTTTCCGTCCAGTTGTTCCAAGTACCCATCGCACTCTTTGAACCATCCATTTTTCGTTTTCGTGCAATAAACATAACATTTGAAAGGTTCATCGCCCATATTCGGCTTTGTTTTCCGTATTTCAAGAGTTTTTATGCCAAGAAAAATAAGATTGCACCAACTCGGATTGATGCTCAACAGAACCGACTTCATTTTTTATTCTCCCTCCCCAACGTCCTTGAACAGAATTTCTTTGTCAGCTTTCCAGTCTTTGATTTTGCACGGAATGTCTGTGCCGGGTACGGTCTTTTTCAGCCCATCCATCTGCCAGACGTTCCATGAGATGGTATCTGCGATGCAATCAAGAAAAATGGGCATAAAGCCAATTTCCAGCTTTTCAGCATCAAACCGATACCTAAAATTTTCGATCAGTGTCAGGAACAGGTTGCATCTTGCCAGCAAGAGATTGTCTCCCTGCCACTCATAGCCGTATGTCGATTCGTAGGCACTGATTGCCCAGCACATCCACATATCGTAGTCATGGAACTGCTCTGCCAGAACGTTCAGCTTTTTATCCAGCAGACCAATTCGGTCCGGCACGGCAATTATCTGCCCTGTGGTGGTGTCGTATCTGCTTGTCAGGAACGGCGCTTCTCCACAAGTGACTTCAAGGCAAGTCTTGTTGATGTATTCCTTCCAGCCATCGCCCGCTAAGTTCTTCTCTGCAACGTCTGCCATCTTCTTGCAAACCCAAGTCGGCGTAAACACCTCTGCTTTCTTGCTGGTTCGCTTCTTCTGGTCTGCCAGCCGTTTTTGCACACGAGGGACAAACTGAACTTTGTCCAACTGTTCCAGCGTGATTTCATCCGCAAAGCCAACGCCAAGCTCAGGCGGTGGGTCTGTCGCCCAGATGATGTTCTTCCCCGTCGTGTGGTCTTGCAAGAGTACAGGCAGGAACGTGCGTAGACAAGGGTCAGAGAAGTCGATCAGTCTTTCCATTGGTCAGCCCTCACCATGATTTTGTTTTTTTCTTTCAGCCAGTCCTTGACGCAATGGAAGCAATGCTCACGGTTCTGGCAACGCTCCGGGTCTCGGTGTTTGATAAGTTCGCAGATGCCGGGTGTCAGGTTCTCCGTGATGTCCTCGTCCGTCATAGAGCGAATGAAATCGCCGTTAGTCATGTTCTTTGCCCTTCTATGCTCACTGTTAATCGACCTTCGTTACAACGGTATTTGCTCCATTGACAGTGACCCATCCATGCTTCAGTCTGGCTTCAGCTTCTTTCATTTGAATCAGTTCGGGAGTGATAGATTCAGACACAATACGGTTCGATTCAGCTTCTGCTTGAGCTTCAATCACTTTCACATCGGCTTCCGTTTGAGCCTTCACCTTGTCCGTTTCAGCCTGTGCAAGAGCGGTCTGCTTGTTCAGTTCGGCGATTTCAGCGTCCTGCTTTGCCTGTTCTTTCGCTCTAATTTTTTCAGTGAGGGTATCATCCAGTTCCACGTCAATCACGAGAGCACTAGATACGTTGATTCCGTATTCATTGGTAAGTTTTTCATTCAAATAACTTGTGATTGCGTTGTTTACTTCTGTTTTCTTCTCAGAATAAATATCCATTACAGAAAACTGGGGCGTTACCTCCTTGACGTAGGCGATAATGCTGTTCTGGATGCGGCTTTCCACAAGCGTTTCGCCATCCATTCCGTTAAAACGGCTGTAAAGTTCAACAACACGGTCTGGAATGAAGTTATAATTCACGGTAAGGTTTACTCCAACCATTCCACCGCTTGCAGGAGCATCAATATGCCAGTCTGCGTGTTCTTTTGCGTTGTAATCTGCCGGGTCATCCGAAAAAATGAGCTGTTGCTGGCTGATCGGGAACTTGCTAACGTGCTTCATAGGGGAAAGAAAATGCCAGCCCTGCGACAATGTGTTCTGCTCAACGCCTCGTGCCGAATAAACAACTCCAACATAACCAACAGGCACTCTCTCCAAACACAGCAAAAGAACCACTGCAACAAAAAATGCTGCTACCACAGAAGAAATAATAGTTGCTACCTTTTTCATGTTTTACTCCTTATTGTTAAAATTGTTGATAATCAAAAAAGCAACCGCCCAAGATAACAAAAAGAACGCAACAAGCTCTTTCATTTTTCCCCCACCTCTCTGTATTCCACGTCAATCCCCTTCGGCAAAGCCGTCTGGTACTTCTGCGCCAACTGTTCTGCGCTCTGGGCATCACCCAACGGCTGCTCAGGCGGTGCAACGGTGACTTCCACGTTGTCCCTCATGCCAAAATAGTTCTTGGCTCGGAAAATCCACTCTGCGGGGTTCTCCTGACCGTACATACCGTTGTACGCCCACATAGACTGCATTTGCAGAATCAGCTTCAAGATGTACTTCTGCTGCAAGCTGTCGTCACGGCGCTTTCCCGCCATAATCTGCTTCAGGCTCACCCATTCAATGCCCAGCACCAGTGCAATCCATTCCACCACAGGTGAGATTCTGGCTTCAATGCAAGCGTCAAAGAAGAAGTCAAGGCGTTGCTGCACTTCAATCGGGTTGTTCATGTCCACGCTAGGAAGGTCGCCAAAATACTTTGCTGCAATCATGCCGATGACCTTCTTGTCCTCTTCATCACCGATTCTCGACTGCAAATCGCCCGTGTTCAGCATCTTAGACCTCGTGATTGCTAACTCCTGTTGTTCTTTCACCTTTTTACTCACCTGTGAGCGGATAGATTTCCGCTTGTTAAGCATCTGTTGTTTCTTCTTTTCACGCTCTTTTTCACGCTTTGCAGCGGCTTGCTCTTTCGCCTTTTGCGCTCGCTTCTCACGCTTTTTCTTTTCAGCTTCGGTCAGCGGCGGTCTGCCACGACCACGCTTCGGGGGTGTTGCCAAGAGTTCTCACCTCTTCATCTTCGTTTCGATGTTGTCCAACTTCCGTGCAATCCACCAGACGGAACAGCAGTTGTCCAACTGCCGCCACCAAGCGCACTTTTCTTTCTCGCATACGCACCGAACAAGCGGATTGCTGGTCATCTTCATCGGGCAGTAAAGTTCGTTGTCCATTGGTTATTCCCCGTTCATCTCATAACATTTGCTGTAGTTCTCGTTGAATCCTAAACACCAAGCTAACTCGGAAGCCATTTCCTGATAAATGCCTTTGATATTAAGCTCAGTTTCGGATTTCGCACAGCCACTATAAAGACCATACAGAAAAGCCAGCCTTTCACGCCCTACTATGTTGATATCTTGAATCATCATTTCCACCCCATAGCAACAGCCGTACAAACGGCCAGACACACGTTGACGAACAGCCAGACAAGCATTGCCTGCCGTTCCTCAAACAGGCTGTTCGCCATGCCCTTGATTGTCCGTTCAGACTGAACCACTACCGCCAGCAAAACTAGGCATACCAGCCAGCGAGTTGCAAATTCAAACATTGTTACCTCCACCTAACATCTTCTATGATGTTTGGATTTTCGTGCGATTGAAACTCATATAGACTGCATATGGTTTTCTTTCCACAAATCGGACAAATAGGAGTTTCCCCATTATCTGCCATCGCAGTTGCAACGCGTGCATCACACACAGAAATGGCAGTATTGCAGAAGTAGCAAGTGAACGTTGCTCTTTTAATACGGCAAGACTTTGGATTTATTGAAGTGATTTCCGAAATAGCTTCTACCGAAAATACTGCCATCAGCTCCACCTTTCTCTCAGCTCTTTTTCGACCTGCTCTGACTTTGCAGTGATGTAATCTGCAAACTCATCAGGGGTCATGTCCTCTTCTTTGAACTTGCCGACCATCTCCCAGTACCTGTCACCAATGCGGATGATTTTCTGCACCTGTTCATCGGTCAGGTCTGCATCGCACCGAAGGTTCTGAATCAGTGCGCCCCATGTGGCGGCGATGCCATCCAGAGCCATGTGGAAGCCGTACAACTGGTTCTGCCGTGCGATTTTGCGGAGGTTGGATGACATAGCCTGTTTGCCAGACGATGGGTGGTTTCTATGCTTATTCATTCGGCTGCTCACTTCTGTTCTCCTTTAAGCCAGTCGTTCAGCTTTGCCATGCAAGAGGGGCAAAGAAGAACGCTCCACCCTTCTTCCCCGCCGATTATTGGCCGAACTTCAATTTTCCTATTTATTTGTTCCATTCTTCAAGCGTAAACGTTTCGCCACACCTATCGCATACCATTGTCATTTTCTTTCTCCAATCTCTTTAGCAGCCCATCCACGTCATACCGCCAATGGGCACGCAGCCTTTTTGCCTTGATCTCTATCCCCTCTTGCTTTGCCCACTGCCAAGGGATACTCTTCCGGCTCTCGTTGTAACGGAACGCCAGAACCTTGCTGGCAGGGATTGCAAAGGTGCGGTTGACCGCCCTGTAATTGACGATCACATGGGCGGTCTGACCGCTGTACCCTATCGCATCCACCATATCAGTGATGTGCTTTTCCTTGCGGTACTTGCACTTTGCCTTGTCGTACTTTCCGAACACCTTTTCCAGAGGGATAGAGGGCGTTTCGATGGTTTTCAGCTCAAACAAATGGTTCATCGGGTATCGGTACACAAGGAAATCGCAGATGTTGTCGATGGAAAAGGACAGGTTCTCGTTGCCGCCGTAGTAGGTGGCGGCACTGTCTTTCAGGCGGTAGCACCACGCATCGGATGGGACGGATGCCTTGAAGTCCGCTTCAAACTGCTTGCCGGTGTTCATGTTTAAATTTCCTCAGCATAGTAGCGGCAGATATACGGTTTTCTCTTAGCGCAGCGAATATTCCCTTTCTCTATTTCTTTCAGGGCATATCGAACTGGCCAGCAAGAAATCCATCCTATGCTAACAATCCGTTTCCGATGAAATACGAACTCTTGCTTTTGCCACATAAGTTCGTCAATCGTGGTGATAAGTTTACCCGGCTCGTATTTTTCGCGCTCGTATTTTCTACTCATCCTCGTTCACCTCTAAATTTATGGAATATGAGTTGCCTTGTCAGCAGGTTCTTCCATTTCTTTCATTATCTGCTTGTGTTCTTCTGTAGTCATGTTATTTGGGAAGAAACACCTGTCAACCATCTCAAACGGCTGAATATAATTGTCAAGAACATCTCTTGCTTCTTTTCGTGCCCTTTCGGCACACATTTCGATGTAGTCATCTTCCGTCATATTGTAGTCGGTAACGCAATCTACAACCGAAGAAAATCTGCACAACAAACCATTAGGCTGTCTTGCAATAAAAGCTCCCATTTATCGTTCACCTCTGAATTCACTTCCGAGAAACCGCTTCTTGCCTTTTTCCCGGTGCTTGTCCTCATAATCACGGTGGTACACGCTCTGGCTGTGGTTCAGCTCATACACGAAAGCCTTGCGTTCCTCGAAGTCTTTCTTCTCTGCCTTGTACTTCTCGCAGGTGTCGTGGCAGGCTTGGTGGCGTGATGTGCAGTTGAGACAGCATGTAATCATTCTATCAACCCCATTGTTCGGCCATTGCTTTTGCAATACCCGGAAAAGTTTTTGCTCTGTTCGCTTGTCGGTCTTTACCGCCATGATTGAACCAGTTTCCGGCAACTTTCGTGCTTTCACATTGCTCAAGCGGAATTTCATCGGTTGGTTCAAGCTCTGGAAGGCCTTTCAGCCAAAGGCACGTTTTCTTTTTGAACGGATGTCCGAACTGGTACGGCTGAATGGTCTGCGTGTATTTTGGCAAGCAGTAGACGGATGACGGAATCGGATTCTCAACCGCAATCTTCGGAATATCAGCCCACAAAAAGTGCAGAAAGAAATCCTTTGCCATCAGTCCTTTACGCAACCGCTGTTCGTTCAGAACGCCTTTCGGGTAAAGGAATCGTGCGCCAGCGTTCGACAGGTATGTGCAAGGCGGGTGCGCAATGAGCAAGTCCCACTTGCCAATGTCATGCGTTACGCCGTCCATCGTCACGACTTGCCCCCCCTCCAAAGCCTTGAGCGCATCTCCAAGAATATGCCACTCAGGATGCCCGCCGGACGGCTCAATCAGGTCGCAGGAATAGGCTTCGTGACCCTTCGCCCGGAATGCCTTGCAAACTTCCTGTGATTCCTCACAGGCGACTAAAACTTTCATCTTTCCAAACGCCCGTCCAGCCAGATAGCACAGCTCTTATATAAGGTAGGCGGTCAGGACGAAGGAACTTCTTCGCATATAGTTTCGAGTTCTTCAACATCTGCTGGCTCAAAAACAAGAGATGCGCCTTCGCATTCATATTCCTTCGCTTCCCAGTCCACTTTGAATTTTTCAAAATCGTTCTTGTATCGGGGGAATGGATGCGTTTGCTCTGCGTAATAAACGCCCATCATAACTTTTTTATCATCTTCTGGCTTCCAGCTTTCGAGATGATAGCTTTCATGGTTGTCGTACTCCCAAAGGGACAGTTCAACAATCAATCCAGAAAAAGCATCGTACATCTGTTGGAGGCTTTCAAAATCCCGATAAACCAGCCCTTGCCCCTTGTGGGATTCTTTGATTTGTTCGATGCTTTTCCCTCCAGTTTTCAGGCGGCATCGAACTACTTTCGGACGGTAAAACATAGTGTTCCTTTCTCGCCTTTTGTCCCGGTAGCGTAACCGTTAGTCAAAAGGGAGATCAGAGCTGTCGTCAATCACAGAAAAGTCATCCGTGTTGCCCTGAGAGTAGTTCTGCGGCGCATCCTGCGCCCGATCAGCGGGCTTGCTGTCAGACTTGCCACCGCAGAAGTCAACCTTGTTCGCCATGATTTCCGTTGCGGTGCGGTTGTTTCCCTGCTTGTCGATATGCTTTCGGGTCTGGATGCTACCAGTCACCAGAATCAAGCTCCCCTTCTGAAACCACTTGGAAACGAACAGCGCCGTGTTTCCAAATGCAGTGCAGTTAAAGAAATCGGTTTCCTTCTGACCGCCACTCTGACGGTCGCAAGCAATGCTGAACGTGCAAACATCCTTTCCGGACTTCGTGACCTTAGCTTCGGGCGTGTGAACAAGACGCCCCTGAATTGCGATAGAGTTAAGCATTGTTTAGCCCTCCTTCGGCTGTTTCTGGGCGCAGTCCCAACACAGGACACGCCCAAAGCGTTTCTTCGTGCTTCTTGCAGTTTCCAGCGGAGTGACGGTGCGGTTGTTGTATTGAATAGGTTGCAACTGCTTTCCGCAGCAAGCGCATGGTGGGGTGGTTTCCGCTTCCGTTTGCTTCTGCGCAGGCTTGTTTGCCCTGCTTGTGGTCTGCTTCTGGTACTCATCCGTGTCAGCGTCTTTTGTATCGTCAATGCAGAACAGACCGTTCAGAGCGTACTTTCTAGCGTAGCTGCTTGCAGTGCCGGTAATCTGCGAATCGTCCATGCCCTTCTTAAACTCAGGCTCACGAGCGTATGCAGTCACCGTGTAGGTGGCTCCATCCTGCGATTCAACAGTTGCAGTTGCTTCGATGTAGTGCCAGCTGTCAACGATAACAGGCTTGTCGGAAAGCCGCAACACAAGGCTATGCGCTTTCAAGATGGGCTTGACCGCTTCGAGGATATCCTCGCAGGAACGGTACTTGTAACCACCGAACTTGTTCATCTGCCCCTTCGGGGCTTTCAACTCTGACTGAACAGCCATCAGAGCTTCATGGATTTTGCTATTGTCCATACGTTTCCTTTCTTCGGCTTCATTAGGCTTTATTGTTCTTACTTTGGCTTAACTTGGCTGTACAAAAATCAGCCAGCCATCAGCTCTGCCAACTGGGCACGGAGGTCTTTCAGCTCCGCTTCCCTGTCCTCGATTTCAGACTGCAAGTCCGCGATCTCAGCCTGACGGTCAGCTTCTTTGGCTTCTGCCATCTGCTCGTTGGTCATAAAGTACGCGCCATCCTCCGGCTCGGTCACTCCGCCGAATCTGTCAAGGTTAATCATCTTTGGGTCGTCCTCTCTTTCGCTGCTCTTTGATTTGCAGTGCGCTGTACCACTGGTCTTTGTCGATTTCAATGGTTGACCACCGGTGATTGCAGGCAAGGCATTTCTTCCGGCGAACAATGCTGTCATGGTCAGACCGGCTGTCCACCGTTGTAATGTTGTCACTACTACACATCGGGCATTTCACTTGGCATCCCTCCACTCGTTAGAATGGGTAGGGATTCGTTTCAACTTCTTTGCTTCGCTTTCACAAGCTTCTCTATCGGCACATGAACCAAGTCCTACAAGAACGAGGGCCGTAGCAAGTAATACAAATGAAACAAACGCCCATCCAATCATCGTCCAGCCATTTGAAGCACCATTGATGCTGTCGCCGCAGCCAACCGCTACAATGGCAGTCACGATGCCAAGCATGGTAAGCACAGCTCCCTTTACAGTTCTCATTTTTCCCCTTCTTTCAGAATAATATCGAATAAAAATGGTTTGTTTGCATCGATCACAATTATCGCATTCAGCGTCTCGGCTATTTTCGCAAGCGTATCAGCTTTAACGCCAGTCTTGTACGGTTCTTTATTTGGGCTTGTGATATTGTAGATCGTCGGGGCTGACATACCGCTTCTGCGAATAAGTTCTGACGCTTTCATGTTACGTTCTTCAAGAGCGGCTTCCAGTGTCATGCCTTTTCCTCCGTGTTCTTTGGCCCTCTGTGCCCGAAAATCCAACCAGCCGCCATCAGAGTTCCAATCCCGATCACATACCATGTGGGCTTAACCCCGATCAGCAGTTCAATGTGATGTACCAACCAAAAGTTCAAAAGAAACATCGCCAGTATTAGAGCGAGTGCCACACTCCACATCAAGGCGATTTCTACCAGTGTTTTCATCTTTGTCCTTTCTATTGTGTATGTGTTCCAGCCGGTCTTTCTCCCGGCTGTGCCAGCGGATTTCCCGCTTGCCATAATACTTACCATTCATAGGCAAGCTCTCCTGTTGCAAGCATTTGCGATACTTCGCCATAATGCTTGCCCCACTTGTCGGCCAATGCCTGAACCTGACCTACAGATGGAATTTTCTTTTCTTCGAGTGCCTTCTTGTTGCGATCTCTCTCTTTCCGCAAACGCTGATGTTCCGCAATACTTGCAAAAGCTGCATCTTTCGCGCAATCTTTGTGGTACTTTTGTGCCACAGACATTTTAATCATTGGCTTACCGCACCATTGGCACACGGTTTTTACTGGAGTGAACCCACGTCCTGAGCTCAATGCTTTACGTCTCGCGCGCTTTTGCTCGCGCGAGACATCTCTTTTACATTGTGTGCAATATTTTTTGCGTGGGTTTACCGTACCCAAAAAAGCTCCGCAGCGCTCGCAATATTTAATCTCCATCTTCATTCGGTTTACCTGCCTTTTTGGCTTCCCGATTGTGACGTTCAAAGCACTGGTTGATAGACTTTTCCATCCACAGCACCTTGTTGGCATCGTTTCTGGACACGCCAGCAGCCATCGCCAGTTTCAGTCTGCGCTTTCGGCTCGGCGCTTTGTAAAAGCACGTCACCAGCACTCACCAGCCTTATCTGTGATGAACTTCGGAACTTCCTTGCCTGTTGCAATGCACAGCGCAACTAGCTTTTCGACCCAGATGTCAAACAGGCTTTCTTTGGGCATATAACACTGGCCAACGCAAGGCTCCTTAAAACTTTTCCAGATCGTCAGGCCGACAGCGCCATCCGAGACCGTCCATATCATACTGTAGCCTTCATTGCACAGGTTGTACAAAATGTCTCGTGCTCTGCTTTTGGCTTCGTTGATCTCAAAGGCGTCCCAGCGCTTTTTGCTTTCTTCGTAGGCCTTTGTCGCTTCGTCAATGGCGTGGTACGCTTCTTCTGGGTATTCAAGGTCAACCTTTAAAGTAATAATCTGTTCCATACTCACCCTCCGATGCTTCCTTCCAAGCACTCGATCAGTGCTGGATTATCACGCCAGCAACGACCTGCCTTAACTGTTTTGCAGCGAAAATACTCACGCACGGTAATTGGCAGATTCGCAACGCACCACAACTCGCCATTGATTAGCTCTTCGTGCCAACCACTCCACCAATCACCACGAAGGTACGCGTTAGCAATTTTCTTTGTGGTTTTCTTTTTCATTTTTTCCTTCCTTACACTCCCGAATCCTGAATATTCAAAATCCGGCAGATGCTTTTCTTGATACCGGGCGTTTCCAGCTTTCCTGTCTTAACCTTGAAAAGGTAAGAACGGTCAAAATATCGTCCGGTGTCCTCCTTGACTTTTTCAATCAACCAGTCATTGGTCTTGTCTTTTTGGATAAGAGCAATCTCGATTTGTTTGCCAAAGTCACACAGAGGCTTTTTTTCAGCCATTATTTCACCTCCGGCTATTGATTTTTACGCATAAGTGTAATATAATGAAGTTGCTAGAAATCATTCATTACGCCTTCGCGGTACGGTCTCAGTATAATACGCATTCACGTAAAATGCAAGGCCTTTTTAAGCGTTCGCGTAATTTCAGCAAACCTTACAATGCGAGGACTGGAATTATGGCAAACTTGTACGAAAATATTGAAAAACTCTGCAAGCAGCGTGGAGTAAATGTGACTACAATGTGCAAGGAATCGGGTGCAAGCCGTGGGTCTTTGACCGATTTGAAAAACGGTAGAAAGCAAACCTTAAAATATGAAACGCTCGATAAGATAGCTTCTTATTTTGGAACAAGCGTAGATGCTTTGGTTTCTGGCGAGCAAAAAGAAAACTTGTTCCAGCAGCCGCAAAGTGAAGTCGATGCGGCAGTGGAGCGGATTAGAAGAAAGCTTGAGTCTATGCCGAAGGAGCAGCGCGAAGCGCTAATGAACCTGATCGAGAAGATGTGACGTTCATGCCCGGTAAAATAAAAGAATCCCTTGTGCCGGGCTGGTGTAGCTCTGCGCAAGGGATTTTCTGTTATTCTAGGTCTAATGCTTGCTCCGCTGCCGGAATCTTTTCAGGGTGTTCCAGTAGCCATGCAATAAATCGGTCAATCTTGGCTCTTTCCTGTTCACTCATTGTGGCATATCCTCCCGATCGGTAAGTGCAGATGTTCATTTGATACGATTATACATCTTCTAGTTGTAAAGTCAATGTATTTTTAACAACTTTGTAAAAATCAATCGTTTTCTTTACATCCATTACTTCACATCAGGGAAGACACGAGCGTTCAAGTCAAAAGGGACAGTGCCTATCCATCTTTCCTCCAATCACAGCTCTACGAGCTGTCCGTTAATGCGTTCGATGCTGTCTGCCGGGTCTCGCCCATCGTCTAAGGTGGCTATGGCGCGTTCAAGAACGTTTTTTGCTTCTTCATAAGCAAACTTATCAGCATCATTGTTCGCGAGGTTGTAGACCAGCTTTAAAGCGGTCTGGCGGGCATACGGAATGAGCATGGTGTCAATCTGGTTCATACACTAGCCCTCCCACGGTTTCGGCGTTTTGTTTTCGTTCGGTTCAGATGCGGGCATTCCGTCAATGATAATCATGTTGTTACCTCCTGTTTTGATTGTTTTTTTGATGGTACAGTTATAACACAGGCTGCTGTTGGTTCTCCATAGCAGCTTTTTCCATTTTTTGGCTTGTCGAATCCGGCAGTTTTGCTGGATTTTGTTGAAAGGGTGAGAATTTATGGATGAATATTTGGCAAGAACAGCCAAAGCATTGGAGATAGCTCGAATGCGTTCCGGCTTAAGCCAGCAGAAATTGGCGGCAAAAATGGGCGTGAATCGTGGCACGGTCGCTAATTGGGAGCAAGGTCTGGCAGCCATTTCCCTCCCGATGGCTATGCGCTGGTTCACCTGCTGCGGCGTATCGGTGGCTCGATACATGGACGCTTGCATTCATCCTGGACTGTTGGAACACCTGGAAGATGACCTTTCTGATTTAGAGAAACGGAAGGCTCTCATAGATGCTATGATGGAATGTTCTTCTTATGAGATAGATGCCTTGTTGTACATCCGGTACGGAGATCACGGTTCAGACCACATCGGCGTGCTGACGGAGATTCTGGCAAACCTCCACACGCCGTTGAAGGACAGGGTCGCTGTCTGCCGGATGGTGTCTGGTAGCTATGAGATGGCACAGGCTACCGGAACAGACCCAGACCCGAACGGAACCGCCCCAAAGATGGAGATTCTCTATCAGGCACAGGACGCCGGAACGGAAGCCGCCATGAAGTCCAACGATTCCTATACCGTGAATCCCAATAATATAACTGGCTGATTGTCGAATTATCGAAGTTTTTGAGGAACATTTTGTACACGTTCATTCACTTTTTGTACACCTATCGGGCAAATTCACCTTGTCAATCCGTCCCCCGTAGGCTACAAATCGACAATGTTTGCGTGGAATAAATAACGAATTATCGTTATTTAGCTATTTGTGATTAAGTGGCTTGTCAATCTGTCCCCCATCGTGCAGATTAGGTATACCTTTTCATCCACTTTTTGTACACCTATCCACAATCCGTCCACGTTTGGTATGGCTAATAGAAGGTCACTTCACCACCGATACAGTCTTATTCAGCAATTGACAGCCTGAGTTATCCACAAACTGGAATTGAAAAATAAAGAATTTGTTGAAAATTATCGTCATCGACTATTTAACGATGATATTTAACCTCTTGTTTATTTCTTGTTTAATATATAATATGTAGACGGGGGACGAAATGACAAAGCATGGGGGACGTTTTGACAAGTCACGGGGGACAAAAAGACGAAGACAGGGGGGACAAAAAGACAAGCCATGGGGGACGAGAGCCGTTGACATGTCCCCCTACTTGTGGTATACTGTTTTCAGCAAGTAAAGGAGGGCTGCAAGATGGACGCCGTGAAAGGTCTTGAAAACAAGAAGTGGGATTTTTCAAAAGAGGAAGAATACGCGATTGGATGGCTTTTAGAGAACGGTTTTGAAGTAGAACTGAAAGAACAGTTTGTTTCAAAGACGAAGTTTTTTGTCCGCAAGGATGGCGTTTTGGATTCTTTTGATCTCATGCAGGGGCTTAAAAAGATGAACATTCGTTCTTATATGGAGCAATACGGAAAACAGTTCGAAATGCTCAAACGTATCAAAGAAAAGGCGGCTAGTTAATGGTAAAGATATCCGACAACAACCTTGTCGAAAAAAGCAAATCCCTTGTTTGGGCGAAGTTCAGGGACTACACCGCAGGAGAACTTCGTCTGCTAGAGGTTTATCTATCAAGAATAAATCCGAGAGACCCCAACAGTAGCCGTGTAGAGTTCTCCTTGGCAGAGTACAGAGACTTGCTAGGGTTAAAAAGCCTTGATGCACGAAGGGTTGAACCGCAAATCAAGCACTTTCTGGGCAATACGGTGTCGATTCCTATTGACAAAGAGAAGGGGACGTTTGAGAGCTTTGTCTTGTTTACGAGGGCAAAACTGGACTATGTACCAGAAACAAGGTCTTATGTTGTGGCAATCACTTGCAACCCTGACCTTCGCTCCATCTTTTTTGATATTGCCGAAAGCGGGTACGTTCGGTATCGTCTACGCTACACATCACGGATGAAATCACAGTACAGCATCCTGCTTTATTCGATTCTTCGGGATTGGATAAATATGGACAACAAGCCGCATGAAATCAGTCTGAAAAAACTGAGAGAGCAGCTTGGTGCGATGGAAGCAAGCTACGATGTTTACAAGAATCTCCGCAAACGAGTGCTTGATGTTGCAGTGGATGAAATCAATGCCGTGTCTGACATCGTAGTGACCTATGAACCGGTTCTTGTGGCACGAAAGGCTGTGGCGGTCAAGTTTAAGCCCAAAATTAAAGCGTCTGAGACGCTGATTGAAGCTCAGGCGAGCAAAGTATCGACCGAACCCCAAAAAGCCGCCAGAAAGCCCCGCAGAAGCGGATATGAGGATTTTGACTGGTCTATGTGTGACGAGCTGGAAAAGCAAGACTGCATTGACGTGGCAAAAGTGGTTGAGAAGTGGATGAAGAAAGAGCATCCTGAAATCAAACTGCCGAGATGCAGAGAGGCGGTTTACGACACGGTGAAGGCAGCGTATAAGGACATCTTGTCTTTAAGCAGAACGCCATTCCCCGACAGACCTGTTGGCTATTTGATTAGAAGCGTAGACAAAGCAGGTGTCGTAGACAAGTATATGCCAGCGTTCTATTCCATTGAAGCGCTTAACAGCAAATAAAGAAAGAGTGATAAAATGGCAAAAATCATAGCTGTTGCCAACCAGAAGGGCGGTACAGGAAAGACTACCACAAGCACCTGTCTAGCAGGTGCGTTGCAGTTGCTTGGCAAGAAAGTCCTGCTGGTAGACTGCGATGCCCAGTGCAACGCAACGGACACCTACGGCGCGCAGACAGAGGATGTATGTACCCTGTTTGATGTGATGACCCGGCAGGGGACGGTGGAAGAGGGCATCCAGCACTGCGAAGCTGGTGACATTCTGCCGTCTGATAACGCATTGAAGGACATTGACGAGCAGCTTGTGCGGGACATGGGCAAGAACTTCCGGCTGCGAGAAGCTCTTGAAAGCGTGTCTGAGCAGTACGATTACATTGTGCTGGACACTCCCCCGCAGCTAGGTTTGATGCTTGTAAATGCGCTGATCGCATCGAATAGTGTCATTGTTCCGATGACCCCTGACCGCTACGCTGTGGCTGGTTTAAGCCAGCTTTCGCAGACAATCAATGATGTTCGGAGATACTTTAATCAAAATCTGAAAATCGAAGGATTGCTGTTGAATAAGTTTGGGGGTCGGGAAGTCCTTTCAAAAGAAGCAATCGAAGCACTACCAGAAGCCGCAAACCTTATGGGAACCAAAGTGCTTGACACAAAAATCCGAACGTCAATGGGGATTAGAAAGGCGCAATCAGAGCGTCATGGTCTGTTTATTGGAAATACGGCAAAATGCACCAGCGCAGAGGATTTCAAGGCGTTAGCAAAGATGATTGTGGAGGGAGATAACAATGCGACTGATTGATTCTGATGAACTTGTAAATTACTATTTGCAGAACCAAGCCAACAATGCAAGATTTCGTAGCGAAACGGCAAGTGTATGTGATGTTTTAGAAAGCGTGATTTGCCATATAAGATTGATGGATGAAATCCAGCCGAAAGAAACAGCAAAGTGGGAAGTTCATCATCGAGTGGACGAGAATGGAACGCATTGGAATTGGCTTGAATGCTCAAACTGCCATTATAAAATTGCACGTTATCCGAAAATGTACCGGGAGACAAGATTTTGTGCTTGTTGCGGAGCAAAGATGAAGGACGAAGAAGAATGAAATCAACCAGCAAAAAATCCACAGGCTTGCTTGGCGGGTTCGATTTTCAGCCTATTTTTTCGGAGCAGACATTAAGCCGAAGTGAGCTAAAGGAAGAAGATGTAAGCCGAGCAAAGCCGAACGAAGCCGAGCAAGCATCAATTAAGCCCAGTGAAGCCACAGACGGCCATGCACAGCCTAATGAAGCACAATTAAGCTGTATTAAGCCGAAGCAAGCCAAAGACAGCGAAACACAGCCAAACAATGCCATAGTCAGCGAAAGTAAGCCGAAGAACCTGAAACAGGCGAGAGAAGTTCAACGTCTTATCGAACAAGGCGATGTGTCAGGCGCGCTGGTCGAAGCCGGTCTTGCAAAGAAAAAAATCCCGATGCCGGAATCGCATCAGGGTGTTGCAAGTGGTGATGGCAAGCGTTCAAAGCGTATTACCATCCTTATGAGCGAGGAAGAACGCAAGTACATCAACCGTGAAGCAAGGCGGCATGGCATGACGATTGGACAGTTCGTGTACGCTCTGGCGGTTGCGGCGGCAGAGGGGAAGATTGAGTTGGAGGATTTCTTAGATGAATGATAGCGAACGACGTCTTATTCGATTTGTTTGCGATGGCGATATGCGAAACGCGCAAAAAGCTGTTAAAATCATTTTGGATTCTATATCATCCAAAAAAGATGAGCAGTTCAAAGAAAATATGCTTCGCAAGTTGGAAAGCAAAAGAGAATTTATTGAATTGCCATATAACTTACAGCATCTTTTGATCGCAGAGGATACAGAAGAATTTCCAGAAGCAAGATTTCTTCTTAGGAGCGAAGAAAAAAGAATAACGCAAAAGACCGTTGCTATTTATCGAGCATCCGAGAAATTGAACGAAATGGGGATTCCTTATTTGCCAGCATTGATGCTTTATGGAGAAAGCGGATGTGGAAAAACCATGCTGGCTAGGTATATCGCACATAAAGCAAAACTTCCGTTTTTGAGGATTCAATTTTCAAGTCTAGTTGATTCGCACTTGGGGCAAACACAATCTAACCTTGCAAGAATTTTTGATTATGTGAGAACCGCTCCTTGCGTTCTTTGTTTTGATGAAATAGATGCAGTTGGAATGGCTCGTGGGCAAAAAGATGACGTTGGGGAAATGAACCGTGTGGTTATTGCGATTATGCAGGAAATGGATAGATTGCCGAACAATGTCATTATTATCGGAACGACAAACCGATTTGATAGGCTTGACCCTGCACTTACAAGAAGATTTCCGTTGCAATACGAATTAAAGCCGTTGTGCCGTGCGGATGCAGAAATGCTTTCTAAAAAGTTCTTTGAATATGCAAGAGCGCAATATGAAAACATAGCTTATGAAGATAATGTTCCCGCATCTACGGTTATCAAAGAATGTACAGAACGAATTGTAAATCAAGTTCTAAATCAAGAGGATTTCTTGGAGGATTGACGTATGATTGTTTATAGACCTCATCGTGGCTCTTTAGAAGATGCCATAAAAGAAGTAAAAACATTTGACAACTGGTATCAGATGACACATTATATTGAAAATAATTGGAATTTGGCGGTTGGCAAGAAAGTGATAGACCCTGATGATATTGTTATGGACGATAAACCGGTCAATGATGACCGTGTTGGTTGGAAAGACGTTCACATGGTTTTGGCAACTCGTATTGGGAACGACAATTTTATGGAGAAATACGGAAACCCGCAGTGTATCGGGTATTGCACTTACGATGTCTCAAGTGTAAAAAAATACTTAACGACGAAAGAAGTAGGGGGCGAAAAATTTTATTGGGTCAAAATCCAGTACGATGATGACGAAAAATGCAGACACTTTCAAGCCCCGTTCGTGTTGTTTGCGAATGGCAAGAATGAAGCAAGGGCTAAAATCGATCGAGAAGTCCCCGGCAAATTCTCCATCGTTGGCATAGTTGAGCTTGATAAGAGTCTTGTATTCCATCCTCAAGACTTATTTGACATAAAAGCCCAATCTGTACTTTGGGAATGAGGGGGGGGGAGAGATTGTGCGCACATATAAGCCACACAAGCGCAGAAGCAAAGAGGAACAAGCTAAAATCAACGCAGAGGTAGCAAAACGTAAAGCAAAACTGGCCGAAAAGTACAATACTGATACGCAATATTACAAGGGCATTCCTGTTGAGCTGATTATAAGAGAGGATTACGGTTGCTACAAAGCAAAGCGTTTCAAAATCAACGGTAGTAATCAAAACGTGTGGATTCCGAATTGCTATCTTGAAGATGACGGAACAATCAAGGCGAATATAAACATTGATTTTGTATTCCGTAAGTCTGTAAACCAGTTAAACAAAGCGGGAATCACGCAAGCGATTATTGGTATCAAACGTAAAATGCCGGAAGCAGATGCGCCAAATCTCAAAAGCACCATACAAAAAATTGGAGATAAAGGAGGAATTACATGGGTGTAACAATTGAATGCAAAAAGACTGGGCGTGAGATGGATGTCGGCTACTTCGGGTTCCATAAGCTAAGAGCAAAGATTGCTGAACTTGTTTCCCCGAAAGTTGGAAAACACTATCAGATGTATGATGGTATTTTTAGTATGACTTCTCCCGCAAAAGAACATGCTCTTAAATCATACAATGATGAGACGGAGCGTATGATTGAAAGAAAGGAGCTTTCAATTAAAATCGCAGACTTTCTTTATCAGTCAGATTGCGAAGGGAAAATACGGTATGGAGCTTGCAAGGAAATTTTGAAAATTATAGGAGACTATGACAATAGGGTAGTCTATGGGTATGCGGGCAGAGAGAACCCTGCAAAGTTCAAAGACTTCAAAGAAATCCTTCAAGATTGCGTAGACAATAAGTGCTTTATGATTTGGAGATAGCAAGAAACCCCTGCGTAGCCGCAATGCCCGCACAGGGGAGAAAGGAAGAACATGAACGATAAAGCTTCACTCGAAAGCTTGACTTGCAGAGAAAAAGAAAAATTTGCGGTAGGTTTTAGATGTCAATGTTGTGGAACGGTTGCTTGGGTAAAAGGAAAAGATTTGAATATAGAAGAAAAATTCATAGACAGAAAATTCATGGATGGAAGCTATGTTTGGATTTGCCCGATGTGCAAGTTCGGAATGGAAAGCATCACATTTGCGCCAGTCGAAAATATTTTTGATGAATAAAAAAACGAACCCCCTGTGCAACCAATCAAGGCTACACAGGGGTTCTGTTTTACTTATCAGCAATGCAATCCCAGTAGAGATATGCCTTGCCATCTGCGGCATCCGCATCCTCAAGGAATGCCTTTGCCATGTCAGCGTAGAAGCCCGGAGTGTCAACAGACTGACGCTTTGCGACCTGACAATAATCCGAGTACATCATGTTCATGACAGCCCAGAAATCGTTCGGGTCACAGGTGATATTGCGCTGTTTGGCAACGTCCTGTGTCTGTTCCAGCGTCCAGTGACAGCCCTTTGTGCCGTCAGCGTTCACCATGCTGTCACACCATTCCTCCGCTTCATCGTGAGTAAGGTGCTGGCGCGGCATCCTGATCGAGCGGATGTCTGCGCCGCCACGTTCGTACTGCCCAGACCGTTTATCCCAATCTCCGTTCTGAGAGAAGCCGATTTGCGGCATTCTGTGCCCATTCTCTATGTCAGGGTAGCGGGGGATAGGGTAGGGGTCGATGTAGCGGTTTTCCTCCTGCGGATAGTAGGGGGAGCGGTCGTTACCACCTTCCAGCTTACGCAGACGGCGTTCCAGCTCACGCTCTCTGCGGTCACGCTCTTCCTCAAGGCGGTCGCGTTCCGGCTCACGGTTTTTTTCGTGGTCACGGAGCATCATCATGCGGCGAAAATTAGTCTTGCCCATAATCTACACCTCCTCAAGAAATAGACGCGGGCGCACCGGCGTGAGAGCGGCAGAAGCAGCCAAGATATTTGAACGTGCCGGTGCCGGTCGCAGACGTTGCAACGCGGGTAGCATAGCGGGTGCGGGTGTGGATGCTCTCAGCGGTTGCCTGAGCGCAGTTGCAGTCGGTCAGAGGGTATGCGGTAGTTCCTGTACCGATGGTAATGACCACAGGGGCGTTGATGGTGGTCGTGTCCGGGATGCTCTGAGCAACCACGATGCAATATTTCTCTCCGTTCTGGTATGCGCCAGCAGGGATATTGATGGTCAGCGTGTCATTGGCGAAAGTCACCGACTGGCTCAAGACCAGATGGGGGCAGAGTTTGCAGCTTGTTTTGCAAGCCATAATGTTTTCCTCCTAAAAAATCAGGGGCAGAGGTGTCTTACCCCTGCCCCGATGGTTCACCCGGTGTTATCGGGGAGTTTGTTGGTTAGCAGCAGCCGCAGCAGTTCACGCCCAAGTTGGGGTTTGCCACCTGATAAGCAGGAATCGGACGAGGATTGACCCGGTTCAGGATGGTGTCAGTCTGCTGGGACATCACGGTGGTCAGAAGCGCATTCTGACGATCCTGAGAAGCCGCGAACTTCAGGCTCTGGTTCTCAGCGGTCAGAGTTGCGATCTTATCCTGCGTGAAGTAGTCCATCATGGCGCGGTAGTTCGCGTTGCAGTTGTCGATAACTGCACGGGCGTTGTCTGCGATAGCCTGCCGGGTAGCGCAGTCCTCCGTTGCGATGGTGTACTTGAGGTCGCCGATCAGCTGCTTGTTCTCGCAGCAGCAAGATGCCAGCTGCGTGGCAAGTGCGGTCTGACCAGCCTGACGTGCGTTGCCCTCCTGCATGATAGCAAGGTTGATGGCGTTGTCGCCGTTGGACACGCTGCGTTCCAGACCGTTCACGAGCTGTGCGTTCTGGTAGCCAAGCTGACAGATAGCGCTGTTCACACCAGCGAAGCCGCTTGCCATGTTGGCGTTGATGCCGTTCATCTGCGCCAGCTGGTCATAGCCCAGAGTGCAGATGCCGTTCTGGATGCCAAGCAGAGCACGAGAGGTGTCCTGCTGGTTGAAGCCCTCAGACAGAGCCGCGCGGGTGTCTGCACCGCCCTGCCCGGTTGCGCCAGTGCCGACCAGATAGGGGATGTAGGCGTTCATGCCGTTGTCGCCGCCGTTGCGTCCGTTGCCGTAGTTGCCCCAGCCGAAGATGATAGCGAGGATAATAACAGCCCACAGACCCTCGTTGCCGAAGAATCCGCCGTTGTTATTGCCGCCGTCCTGCCCAGCCAGATAGCCAGTTGCAAAATCGTCCATAACAAAACTCCTTTCAGTTTTGCGTTATGCTATCCCATCGCCGTATGCGATGGGCGAAGCCAAACAAATGCGGTTTTTGTCAAGTCCGCAAAACTGAGAAGCGTTTCGCTTAGAGGGATGCTTATTTTGGAATTGTTAAGTCAGCTTGGAGGGTTGTCTTTTTCGTCTTTTGGGTCATCCCAGTTTTTGCTGGCAGCACCGAAAATGAAGCCAAGCATTAAAGGAACCTATATTTTGTCATTGCCACACAGATTGTTGATGTCAAAATCTTTTTCGGAATGGCTGTTTTCAAAATCATCCATTGTAAAGCCTCCTCACTTCGGAAGCGTTAAATTCAAGACGCTTGCCAGCTGGTTCAAGTCGATGCCACGTTCTTTGGCGAGGTTCTGCGCCATCGTTCGGAGCTGTGCTTCGTTCTTACCTTGAATCAGGTTCAAGCCCTGCATGATGGGGGCGCTCTGCCCACCCAGCTGCTGGATAAGCCCCATCGGGTTTTGTCCGGCGCGAGCCAGATTTGCAAGCTGCATGATAGGGCTGTGAGTAATCATATCAAACGGAGAGGGCATCGCTTATTCTCCTTTCTTCGCTGCGGCAGTGGGTTTCGAAAAGCTCTTCTGCCATTTTTCCAGTTCATCCAGCCGATGTACAAGGGCGTTATACTCTTCAACAAGCACATACTGCTGTGTCGGTACAGCGGTCTGCTGTGCCTGTTGTGCTTGCATTTGCCGCCATGCTTCCGGGCTGTAAAACTCTAACACGTCAGATTCACAAGTGTTTGGGTTCAGACGTTTGCAGTAGATGACCCCACTACGCAAATCCGGGCAATACGTCCATCTTCCGTACAGATCAGACGGGATCGCCAGAAATTCTTCCCTGCTGGAAACAGGTCTGCCGAGCAGCCAGCCGCCATCTTGTGCCGACTGCTGAACAGGCTGCTGCCCATTCATCGGCTGCGGACGCTGCGGTTGTGCCTGTTGCATCTGCGTATTTGGCAGGGGAGTGGCGAGCCCAACTGTACCCATGCCGCCGTAAGGATTGACAGGCTGCTGCGGAACGTAGGGCGATCCGGGTGTCGGGTAATAGCTCATAATACATCCCTCCTTGTGCTCCCAGTGTACCGCATCGGCAAGAAGTGAAGGACAACGAAGGTACAACGAAGGACAAAAAAGAAAAGCGCCCACACGGAAAAATCCGCATGAGCGCTTAACTGTTAAGGGCTTCACTTTGGAAGCAAAAAATAAAATATCACGTTTTGACTTGCAAGACAAGAGTTTCGACAAAGCTAGTGTAAATAAAACAAAATCCCCCACTTTGTCTACAAAGTACCCCGCGTGGCACGCAGGGCTTCGGCAAAGCAGGGGATTATTTATGCCGCCAAAACGGCTAAGTCTAAAATCAAGAGTGGAACTGCCCACAGGCAATGCCGCTCTCTACAAAGGCCGCAGCCTTTCAAATCATGAATCGTATGGCGTATAATGCAAAGACGCATATACCGATAAAACCACGCCTATAAATGCACTATGCCAAAACGGAAGGACGGCTTTTAGAACGCTTGATGTCGCCCCAAAAATAATCAGAGCGAACAAAACACGGGACAAAAAGTGATATATTTTATTTGCCATAATTCATATAAAATCGTCTCCCGCATGGTACGCACTGTAAGTAGGCGGGCGGGAGACTGTATCAACAAAAAAGACCCACCATGATACGCATCGTCGAGAGGCTTGATAGGTTCAGATATCCACCCTAATGCGCTTCTTCAAGAGGCCTGGAGGATTTGTTGAGATTATTATACCACAATCCGTGCAAAAAGAAAAGCGGCAGACCCGAAAGCCTGCCGCTTCAACGCGCTTCACAAGAAAACACGCCCAATTAAAAGTATAGTATCACGCATTCAGTATTTTGTCAATAATTTTCAGCCTATTGCCGATTGATGTCCGACAATACGGCACACGCGCTGCAATATCAACTTGGCATAGCTGGTCAACGTACCGCAACCGGGCGATTTTCCGGTCATACCTCCCAAGCGGCGCACGTTTTATCACAGCTTTTATCTGTTCTGCATCAAGCCCTTGCAACGCTGGCGGAAAGACTACACGAGCCGCCGCCACAGGCAGCACCGAGCCAGAAAGGCTGCGGCAGCTGTCCGGCGTTGCGCACCATAGTGCCAAGCGCGGCAAATCGGTGACAAAACGTCACCAGTTTGTTGGCATTGCCGAGATGGTATGTTTTCGTGAGGCCGCGAAAACATGCGCAGACCATTTTCGTGACGTGCCGAAATTGCTCTTGTGCGGCGTACATTTTGTTGGTTTCAACAAAATGCTCGTATGTAGTACTGCTCATGATGTTACTCCTTATCTGCCCGCTTTTCGATGCACTCGCCATCTTTGCCAAGAAGGCAATCTTTGCAAAACTCTCGATTGTCGCCTTCCAGGTTGCATACCTTTTCACGCTTGCGGGCTTGATTCATAGCGTTTGCAGAAGCGGCAATAATGCCGCACATAGGTACAGCCATGATATCCTCCTTTACTGGTTGATCGTGGGCTTCTTTTCTGCCAGTGCCTTTTTCATCATGCTGACGGCCTTTTCAATCACACTGTCCAGCACTTCATCGGTGATAAAAGGTTTCAGCCAGTCCGGCAGTGCGTCGCGCAGTGCGGCAAAGACCTGTGCCTTTTTCTTTGCGCCCTGCCCGCTGCCCATGATGCTGTCCTCAGCGATAGTCACGAGCTCCAGCGCCCACTGCTTAACGTACTGCTTGTAACCCAGCCGGATGGCACCCACTGCCAGCGCGGCAAAGCCGATGAACATCAGTACCAGTGCGATGGGTGCGGGGATAAAGTTAAACATTGCTTCCATGATTCGTTACTCCTTTCAGTAGGTAGTTGTTAATATCGGATTTGCTTTTTTGCATACCTTCGCGATTGTTGCCGGACAGCTGCGAATCCAAAAGATTTTGTACGCCAACGAGTACGAGACGCATTTCTTCATCGAGGCCGTCAAAGCGGCGCAGGTCTCTTGCAAGGGCCTGTGCGTGCTGAAGCTGTCCCTGTTCCAGCACGCCAAGTCTTTTTTCGAGCGTATCCATTCGCTTGTTCTGCGCATCGTCAGGGGCTTTTGCCTTTTTGATGTACTTGTGAATGATGTCCAGCACCTTGTCGATCGTGATGACAGCGGCGCACAGGCTGCCCAAGATGCCCAGCACCCACAGCAAAGCTTCTTTTTCGGTCATTTGCCCTCCCGAAGACGGGTCAGCCCCTTCTTACGGATGATACGGGGGTAGTTGACAGTGGTCACGTTGAGGTCAACGTTGCCGGAGATGCCAGGCACGTTGCCCTTGCTGGTGTGCTGATGGGCATTGTACTTGAAATCTACCTTCGGGGTCTTGCCGGTGTAGTCGGCCAGCCAGACGTCCCACCGAAAGGACAGCCGAGCCATGTCCAGCTCGTACTTGTAACCGGTGTAGGTGTACAGTTGGGCGTAAAAACCCATCCGCTCCACCTGTTCCAGCGCGTAAGCGGTAAGGTTGGACAGGTCAAGCGTGGACAGCTGCTTGAGCTTGTTTTCCTCCACGTCCACCGCAACCGGCAGGGTCAGCTCCTTGCCGTACACCGCCTGCCGCAGCAGGGCAAGCTCTGCATTGGCCATCGTCTCGCTGGTGGCGTAGGTGTAGTAGTAGACCCCCACGTCCAGCCCGGCAGCTTTGGCGTTACGGTAATTGTCCTCAAAGGTGGGGTCGATGTACAGGCCATCTGCCCGCTTGGAGAGCTTGCGGTTGGTGCTCACCGTCTTGAGCATCGCTCCCTTGTAACCTGCCGTTGCCACCTGCGCCCAGTCGATCGCACCCTGATAGCGGCTCACATCGATGTACCGGTATGGCGGGTCGCCCTCCCATCCGGTGACGGCCTTTTCAACGGGAGCCTCTCTTGGCGTTTCCGGCGCAGGACTTTCGCTGTCCACGCCGAAGAGCACCTTCACCAGCCACGCCAGAAGTTCCAAAAGTTTTTCCATCGCTTTACTCCTCCTGTACGATCTCCTCAAAGCCGCTCTTGATAAGAATTGCCTTGACCTTCTCCTTCAGCAGGCGAGGGCAGCGCTTATACAGCGCCTTTGCCTCCTCGGTGGTCTCAGCAGACATAATTTCCTGTGCCCATAACATAGCCATCATAAGTACCAGCCTTTCTAATTTTCGTGTGATTTTACGCATACACAGTCTCGCTCATTTCAAGCAGGCACTGTTTCAGCATCTCGCTTTCTTTTTTTAGCATCTCGTTCTCTTTTTGCAATGCCGCCACCGTCTCCGGCAGCTTGTCCTTTGCTTCCTGCTTCTTGCGCTCTTCTTCCTGCGCGGCAAGCTCTTCCTCCGTGTATCGGATGTACCTCTGGATGGGCACCTGTTCCGTCCACGCAGCTTTTGCCGCCACGCCGGGCGTGTCAATCACCTTCCGCACGTCCTTGCCGCCGTTCGGGTACTCCGCCACGGTCTCGTAGTGGCTCACTTCTTCTACTCCTTCCACAGCGGGGTGCTCCAGCGGTTCGGTGTCGCCCACCAGATGTCCAAGCGTCAGGTCCGGGTTCTCGACAATGGCGCCGGTCTCGTCAAGAATTTTCATACGTCAAAACCTCCTTTCTCAGGCCACACGGTGCCAGATGTACACATAGTAGGCGGCAGGCTGTACGGTGCTGCTTGCGCCGTAAATGGCGTTGGAGCGCGAAGCGTCAAAATCCAGCGCACCGGCGTAGGCGTTGTCCACGTAGGCGGTTTTGGAGCTGGGGCCCTTGGCGGCAAACACGCCGGAGGCTGCCGTCATGGTCCAGTTGCCGATGCCGCTGTTGCCCGTAAGGTTCGGCAGGCCCGCGTTGACGGTGGTACCGGCCGCGTGGGTGCTGGACGCGCCCATCAGCACGCGCTCGGATGCGATCTGCTCCCATGTGCCGCCAAACAGCGCAGCCGGGCTGGCAAAGCTGACGGTCTGGTAAATGCTGCCCACCGGGAAAGGATTGACGTTTTTTAGCAGCTCGTCTGTCTCTTCTTTAGTATAGCGGGCATTCAGCGCGTTGCCTGTAGCCTTTGCATCCGCAGGAGCACCCTCAATGGTCAGCGTCTTGTCGGCGCTCACAATGGCGGCAGCCCTGTCTGCGTCAGCTTTGGCAGAAGCGGCAGAGCTTTCCGCTTTGCCTGCGTTCTCAGACGCCGCCTGCGCACTCTGGGCTGCACTGGCGGCGGCGGTCTGGGCCGTAGATGCAGCCGAAACGGCTTCTTCTTTTGCGTTAATCGCTCCTGCAACAGTGCTCAGCTCGTTTAAGGTAGCTGCATTGATTGGCGTTCCTTCCTTTGTTGGCTCGTCATTTCGGACAAGGGTGACAATTTCGGATGTTCCATCCAACTTTACCATTGTCCATCGGCCCGGATATTTCGCCACACGGTCTTCAAAAACCATATTGTCCCTCCCCGGTCATATATTCGCCAGAAAATGTAACGTATGTTTTAGCAAGCGTTTCAATGTCGAGCAAAATTTGCTCGATTTGATTCATTGTTGAAAAATCGAGTTTGTTCATGCTTTCTGGCGTACCCGCAATACCAGATGAGCCAGAGCATTTAGCACGAATAGAGTTGACGTTAGAAAGCCAACGTATTGCATCGGAGACTTTCATATATCCATCAACTGTCCAATCAGTCCGAACAGAAACGGATGCACCAACAATGGAGCCAAGCTCTTGAATGCCGGATTCTATACGGTTGAAATCCGTATAGTTTAAAGCCCCCTTCATACCAGAAAGCCATTCTTCTTGTTCGGCATCCGTCCATGTGCCGGTTCTCGCCTTTGCGGTAATTTCTTTCACGCGATCAACATCTGATTGCGTTCGGTCTGTAATCCATTGGGCCATAAATCATTCCTCTTCAACTCTGTTTTGGTATCCGATAAGCAAATTGCTCGGAACGGTAAACATATAACGGTAACATTTGTGATTTGCATCGCCAGAACCAATACAATCCAAAAGAGAAAACTCATTTCGTTTATCAGAATCCCCGATATGAATTTTATCCCAATACTTTGAAATAACGATAGAGCGATAATAAATGTTACCGACAGAAGAATCCATTCCCCAAAATTCAAGATGAGTAACAGGAGTTCTTGTCCATTGATCGTATCCATCCGGTAAACCGCCAGAGGTATAAAAAGGATTTTTTGAAAGCTCTCTCGCTGTAGGCAATGTACTCCCTTCTGCGTTACATCCGTAGCCCCATATTTTATTATAGTAGCTACTGTCATTATCAGGAAAATCGTAATATATTTCTTTTGCGGAAGGTAAAAATATGCTACGGGACAGCGTAGACACAGAAGAAGGCTGATATTGGTCGGAATCATTCTTTTTAAATGCAGGAGTATAATAAAAAGTGGTTTTGCCAATTTTGCCCTGCATAAAAGTAGAAAAAGAATTTTTTATGTTTCCGTTTAACAAGGAATCAATACTGCTAGTCGAATACTCTGCGGGAATTGTTTTTTTACTATCCCACATAATATCTTCCGTTCCATCGCCATAAATCGCGTCTTTAATGGCAAGGAGCGTTCTTCCGGTCCCGTTTAATTCTGGCTCGTAATTGTGTTTCGATACAAGAAAGGCGGTATAAACGCCAGCAACGGAAATGTAAACGGTATCGCCCTCTCTAAAGTTGGAAATTTCGTCTGCAATTGTAGTTGCGTTACAAGAAGCAGAAAGACTTGCGACTGTAGCTGTGATCGTTGCATTTCCACTGTGTAAATACGTAACGTTGCAGACAGATACGCCGCGTTCGTTCTTGATGACATTCAGCTCAACGATACCAGCAGGAGATGCATTCCAAACAATAACAGGGGAATCGGCAGATGCAGGAGCAAGCGTTGCAGTGAGCGTGATCGTGTCGGAAGGATGTAAGTAAATCTCAGAAGCGTCGATTTGCAACGAATCAACATCCTCAATCATGTACCCCGTAACCGAGCCTTTGAAACTTCCATTGAACGTGTAAGAAACGTCCGTAATCAGCAAGTTAGAAGAATAGCCGAACTGATGATTAAACTTGACAAAATCAAGAGCATCGTTGTGTGGACTTGCACGATAAGACAGGGTAGCTTTTCGACGATTGGAAAGGACTTTATAGCTTTCAGTTAGAACATTCTTGGGCTGGGAGACAATGGAAGAAGAGATAAGTGCGTTGTTTACGCTTTGCGTAACGCCATCGCCCGTAGCGCCGTTCGGATATAACGATGAAGTTCCATTTAGAGAATAAGAGATGTTCTTTAGCTTATTAGAAAAAGTGATTTCCGGATACTGATAATCATTGATTTCAGTAATTTCATAAATGTCGGACTTGTTTTCAGGAAGGTACGGAACTCGGTCAATCCGAATCTCACCATTTCTTGTCTGATACAAAGCCATACCGGCTGCGTTAGCGGAAAGCTGTAGCACATCAGCGTTTTTATACGAAGAATTTCCGTTGCTAAAATCAGTTGTATAATCCTTCAAAGATTCATTGATGTAATAGCTGATGCCGGAAACATCAAGAAGTTCCAAAGCGTCATAACACATTTCGTATAAAGTTCCGCTTTTTCTTCCGGTGTATGGTGAATCGATTAAAAATGCCAAAGCATCACGAGCTTCAAAGGAAGCAGTAATGCCATTAGAAGGAATACTCCAACTAGAAAGGTAAAACTTACCTCCGTTAATCCATTCAGTCTGTCCGTCCAAGTCCATGCCATACTTTACAAAAACAGCTTGGCGTTCATACAAATACTTGTAGAGACCGTCTGGGTTAATAGGATTCCATTTTTGGTCACTGTTATCAATAGAGAAAGAAATCGAATCTTTAGAAAGCTGGCCGGAAATTGGGTCGCGCTTTGATTTATGGGAATACGACAGAAGGTCTGTTTTACTAAATCTCACACGCTGCCCAAATTCCACTTGCGAGATACGAGCTCTTCGGTTTGGAATACACCATTCAAGAACCTCAATAACAACCGAATCGTAATTTGAAATCTCAAATTCAATTGAAGTTTCGATGGAATCGTTGCTATCAATTTGCTTTTCCAAAAGAAGAGCGGTTCCTTTGTAAGCGGAGACTTTAAATGATTTTGCCCACTCATTTAAAATTTCAGACCAAACGATTGTCAGGCCTGGTATTTTTTCTTCGTGGATTTTACTAAAAGAAAATGTGATGGTTGGATGATTGGAGCTTGATACGCATTCACCGCTTACATAGCCGCATTCCTGATACGGTTCAGAATCCGGAACGATACTAAGACTTCCATCCAAAACCCAAAAATTAGTTTCGGCAGTCGCATAATTTCCAGAAACGGAAGTGTCGAAATCAGTAATGGATGCTACGTTACTAAACGCGGTTTGCGAACCTGAACTTGCAATAGCGTCCGTTTGCGCCGCATCATCAGCCGCATGATAAGTAATCTGAATAAAAGTTTCGGGTACAAGCGTATTATTATATTGCGAAAGCCACTTATCGGACGGCTTTACGGACATATAAAATCACCACCTTTAGACCTCGACCAGGCTCAAAGAGCAATCCTTCCAGCCCATCACATTTCCGGTGTCTGGGCCTCTTCGCCACATTCCGGCCGTTCGGTCGGAAACATACATCTGACGTGTGGAATAAGAAGCTATCGCTTGATTGTAAAATCGTACCGTGCAATAAAAGTTTCTAGTGAATGGGCCGATAACGGAAGCCCATTGTTTTGCGGTAAGGTAGTTCCATTTGAGAGCCACTTTTGCAACGTCGTGTCGAACCACAGAACCAACAACCTTGCCTTGCACGTTGCGACCAGAATCAACGATGGTTGAAGTTGTTGCGCTATAAGAGGAAGGCTCCGGCAAATTTACGCCGTTCACTGATACAAGAGCTTGCATAATTCACCGTCCATTCCTCAATAGCTATACACTTCCGTACCCATGATTTGCACGCCACGGTCAGCCTGCTGCTTTTCGATCGAAGCGGTAATCTGCTTGCCGTCAATGAACAGCTTGACTTCCTTACCGCCTGTAATTTCGTCTCCATAGCGTTGGAAAATATCAAGAAACGCATTATAGCAGCCGTTGTAAACTGCGCCTTGCAAATCAGAAGAACTTGTTGCTCCAGACGTTGTGCCACTGTAATATCCGCTTGTAGAAGTTGTAGAATCCGTAGAAGCGTCATATTCAGGAGTCCCAACGTAAGAAGAATTGCTAGTAGAATAGCTGTTGCTACCAAGCTTTCCCATAATACCGGCGATTGCGGCTGTTAAGGCAATTGCAGCACCTGCAACGATAATACCCACTGGGATACCAAAGACGGTGGCACTCAAAGCGGCAGAAATCGAAGTAAGCAAACCGACAAATGCGGAGCCAACAGTTCCAATCAATCCGCCCATCGATGCAAAAATTGCAGGAAAAGAGCTTACAAGGCCACCAAAAAGGCCTTGGCTGATTGCGGTGCCAGTGGTAGCTAAAGGCACCTTCAATGCGCTAATTGATGCAGAAATCGTAGTTCCAAGATTGGAAACGCTCTTTACGATATTTCCAAAATTGTTTGTGATGCCGCTCCAAATAACCTTGCCGACTTTTAGAGCTTCATTAAACAGGGTTTTGGATGCTTCCTTTAAAATTCCAGCAATATTGGAAATAAAGCTTTGCGCGTATGCTTTTACCTGATTTCGGTTCCCTTCTCCCATCGCCTGCCAGATAATAGCAGCGGCAGTTGTACCAATTGTTTTTAAGTCGCCGTTCTGCACAGCATTCCAAAGATTCTGCACTGTGCCGAAGAAGTCATTCTGCAAGCCGGAATCAAGTTCCTGCCACTTGCTGTCCAGACCGTTGAAAAAACCATCAACAAAATTCGTTGCGGTGGTCGTGCCATAGTCAATCATCTCGTTGCCCTTCTGCTGAACAGCGTTTGCCAGATTGGTCATGGCTTGTTCAAAATAGGGAGACGCAGCATTGATGCCGTTTGCAAGACCTTGAACGATGTAACCGCCAATCTCCGCAAACACAGTAGAAGGGGAGTGAATGCCGAGCACATTCTTGACCTTATCAATGACTGCATTGCCAACATTTGCAACAGCGTTTTTGGCCGTTTCAATCATGTTGTTCACGCCATCAATAAGACCCTGAATCAGATTTTTGCCAATATCAAAAAGACTAAAATTGTCGAATGCACTCTTGATTGCAGAAAGAATCTTCTTTGCGGTTTCAGCTACGCTAGAGATAGCATCGGTAATGCCTTTCTTTAATCCAGCGATAATATAGCCACCTTGTTCGGCCATTACGGTAGACGGGGAATTAATTCCAAAGGCAGACTTAAAACCATTGATAAATGGATTGAACACGTTTTCAACAATCCAAGAAGCAACATTCGTGATTGCGTCTTGGATGCCGTAATAAATACCGTAGACGATATTCAGGCCAACATTATCAAACGGCCCCTCTGCGACTTTCTTTTCAAAGTAATCTGCAATTCGAGAAACGAGACCACCCATGAAGTCAAGCGCTTCAATGAACGCTTCGCCAAAGAAACGACCGATGGCTTGAGCTAGCCCGGCCCAATCTACAGAAGTAACGGCTCTAATAGCAAAGTCAACGAGGTCTTGACCGAGCTGGTAAGAGTCTGTGCCAGCCAAGAAATCAGAAACAGCGTTAATGCTATCAGTGATAAAGTTAAAAAGAGCTTTTGCGAGTTTTTCAATATCAACATTTTGAAGAGCATCGGAAATCTTATCAGTCAATTGCTTTCCAACATCAGTCCAATCTACAGTTGCTATCCAATCTGAAAGTTCGTAAAAGAATCCAGAAAAACCATCAATAAAGGCGTTAAGCACAGATGTCCAGTCAAGCTGAGACAGAAAGCCGCCAAGAAGCTCAAACTCGATAATGAATCTGTCTGCGAGTAATCGGCCAAATAAATCCCAGTCTACGGAATCCACGAGTCCGTTAATGCCATCTGCAAAAACCGCTCCAAGCGAGGCCCAATCAACAGAATGGATGGCATCATAAATCATGCCCATAAGTTTATTTAGCTGTTCGCCGATTTGGGTTCCGATTTGAAAAGAATCGAGAGATTTTAATTTTGCCTTAATCTCATCAACAGCACTTCCGGCATAATCTTTGAACATATCATACTGGGAGAGGTCAACATCACCAAGTAAATTACCAGTAGCACCGCCGTTGCCGGAGCCGGACGAGCTGGAGCTTTGAGAAGGGTCAATGATGTTTAGTTCATCAAAGCCCATCGTGTAATCTTTAGCCGCTTTCGCTGCTGCTTTCGTAGCATCGGCGGTGTCATCCATAGCGTTAGCCACGCCACCAATATCTTTCTGTGTTTTACTAAAATCAGTAAATTCGATTTTTTGTCCAAATACAGATGCAAGAGAAACTGCAAATTCTTTAATAAGGTCAACTGCCGCAATCAGAACAGGGAGAATTGCCTTAAATGCAGGATAAAGAAGCTGGCCAACAGCCTTTGCAAGCTGCGAAATTTCAGATTTCAAGATACGTACCATATTGGCAGGGCTACTAATGGTCTGTGCAAGGTTGCCCTGCACGTTGGCAGTCTGCTTCATGATGGCAATGTAACGCAGAACTGCCTTATCTGCCTGAGACAGACTAGAAACCTGTTTGTTAAAGCCCAGAGCAAGAAGTTCCTGCTGTAACCGTGCCTGAGATAGATCAACGCCTAAGCGTCTAATAGGCTCAAGTTCTCCAGAGATAGCAGAAGCAATTGCGGTAAAGGTAGTAGCAGTATCTTTATTCCAATAGGACGATTCGTCATAGGCAAGTTGGGTCAGGTTTTTGGATAAGATATACGCTTTATCGCTTGCCAGGCCGAACGAAGTTGCAAGGCTTTGGATCGTAGCAATGTTTGTCATTGCTTCTGTCGGGTCGATGCCAAGCAGAGACTCCATCTTATTGATAAGCTCTGTTGCTTGACCGCTTAACTCGCCCATTGCGTTATTGAACAAGTCTGTTGCTTCATAAAAGTCATTGAACTTAGTAACAGCATTGGCAAGATAAGTGGCAATAGCTTTCAGAGAAACTAGCTGTGCCGCACGTTTCTTGATGGTTTCTAACTGGCTTGCCAAACTTGAAAGGCTAGTACTTGCTTTCTGGTTTGCCGAAGAAAAGCTGGTTGTAGAATTGACAGCACTTTTAATTTTAGATGGAAGTGAAGAAAAAGAACGCCCTACCTTGTCCAGCTTAGAAGCGAGTGGAGAAATAGCGGATGCCACTTTCTTACAAACTTCCGCAAAATCATCAAGCGTTTTAGAGTCCAGCTTCTTTGTAATGCTTGGGATTTTAGCAATGGAATTGATTGCACTGCTTACGCCACGCAAACTCTTAATGGAAGAATCGCTAATAGAAGAAATAGGGGAAAGGCCGTTCTTCAAGCTGTTCATCTTGCTGCCAAGTCCTGAAAAATCCATGTTTCCAAGATTGACGGACGAAATTTTGTTCAAAGCATTAGCAACAGAGCGGATGCCTTTTGCGCTTTGAGTAAGGTCTACATTAGCAAGACCGTTCATAAAAGACGTGATTTTGCTAAGACCGTCCAGCCCAGTAGATGCGGATTTAAGAGCGGAAATAGAAGCAGATAACTTATCAAGACTACTGCAAACCTTTGCCACGTTGCCTTTCGTCCGCAAATTAGAAATGGCGGCAGCGAGCTTGTCGATATTAAGCTCCGCACCCTGCGATTCCGCAGAAATCTCTACGGATAAGCTCGTAATATCAACATCAGCCATCACTACCACCATCACTTTCCATCATAGAGAACATCATTCTCTTGATTCGCTCCTGCGCCTCAACTGCGCGTTGGTATTCATACTCGTCTTTCTCCTTTTGAGTAAGAGGAATCGGTCTATCCATGTACTTGATGGGGCTAGACCCTTTCTTTCGGAACATATTGCCAACCGTAGAGGAAAGCGCAGATGCCATATAAAAGCCATTTCTCCACGCTTCTGTGTTGGCTCTGCGTTCCCGCAGCTCCTCTGCGTCACGGTAGACCTTCGCCAGCCAGACATCGCCGTACCAGAACTGGTCGTAGGTCATGCCAATGGAGATGTAATAGGCTTCTACATCGTGGAACAGTTTGGAGAAGGAGAATGGTTTCCCCTCTCCGTCTGTTTCCTGAGATTGTGCGGTTACACAATCTCCCACGTTGCGTTTTTTGCGGTCTTGTCCTCGGTGTCAGTTGCCAGCAGAGACTTGGAAGCGTCCATGAACATCTCAAGCAAAGCGCTCATCAGCTCTTCCTTCTCCTCGATATGCTGGAACATCTCGTCAGTGACCTTGCGTCTGATGCCCTTGTTCCGAGCAATGAAAGCGCCGTAGAACAGGGCACGAGAGTTAGACAGCAGGTTGGTCATCTGAGTGTACTGACCAATCTGAAAACCTGCACGCTCAGCAGCTTCCACGCTGTCACGGGTGAAGGTCAGCTCGTAAGTGTTCTTGCCATCGGGGGAATGAAAGTTGATAACCTTAGCAGCCATAATAAATGCTCTCCTTTATAAATAGGGGCAGAACCAAATCAGTTGTTCAGTTTTGCCAGGTTTGATTGATTCGATTTTTGCGGTTTAGCCGCCGTTGACAGTCAGGGTCTCGCTGAACTCAGGCTTCTTGGTGAAGATGCAGTTGATGGTCATTTCCACAACCTCGTCCACGCCAAAGCCGGACAAACCAACCTGATGCATACCCTGCCAAGTGAAGCCGGAGCCGTCCTGCATCTTCAGGGCGTAATACTTAACGGCGTTGCTATCGGAAGTCTCATCGTAGCCAGCTGCCTTGACTTTCGTATAGTCAGCCTTGTTGTAGTTTGCGGTGAAAGACTTGGTGTCGCTCTGGATGATGCCAAAGATGTTGACCTGCATGGGGTCGGACAGAGTAGTGGCATCCAGAAGGTTAGGCTCGGAGATCAGGTCGGGTACATCCTTGATGTCGCACAGCTTCGTCAGAGCGGTTGCGCTGTCGCCACAATACAGGGTGGTATTCAGACCGGAGATAGCAGTACTCATAGAATGTTTACCTCCTTAGTTTCGGTAAATCATTCCGTCCTCTCCGATTGTTGCCCCATAGCTGCAATCAATCCGATAGACGGAATTGTTGTACAGCCCATTCAACGGGGCAAACGATTTGCGATAAAATTTAAGCGGTTCAAGAACAGAATCCACAATTCCAACAATGGAACGTGCTTCTGCAATACGCCCGGTGTTCTTGTTGGAGTAAACGCGAACACGCAAGGAAACGGCAGCGTACTTGCTGTGACCAGCAGAATCAATGTGCACAGGAAGATTGCTGTTTTCTTCTATCTGCACACACGGAAACTTTTTGACATTGCTGTCATTGATTTCACCAGTAACGAAGATGCCGGGCACTTGCTTTCGCAGTTCCTTAGCAACAGCCGTGAAGATAGAATTGAAATAATCAATCAACTATTCCAAACCTCCCTCCACGTTGCTTCGACCTGAGAAGCCATTTCCTCAACAGCTCCCCACATAGCCATAGCTGGCTCGTTACCATCGGTGTAATTCAACTGGCCTTTACCATCCACCTGCTTAACAGGCGTTCCAGCATTGCCGGATTCTCCGTAGTAGTACCATCTGCGGTTTGCGCCTTGCCCTTTGCCGTAGGAGCCATGCGCACCAACGCCGGGCGGCAGTTCACCGCCATATCCGTTGTGATGTGTGCCAGTGCCAAACTCGATGAACGCAACCGCCTTGCCCTCTGCAACGATGGTGCAAGTCTTGTCTTTTTGGTTGATGTGGCATTTCACGTCATTGGAGCCAGCGTATTTCGCATTAGCGAAACGCACCTTTGCGACTTCAAGCCCCAACCAAGAAAGACGAAAAGCAAGTGCTCTAGCTTTTTTGTTCAGGGTGGTCTTGTACTCCTGTATCTGACGTTCCGCATCACGAAGTCCGGCATCGCTCAACCTCACTTTAATTTTCACTTGCAGCCACCTCTTTCAGCGCATACTTCGTGTCTGTGATATGCTCTGCGACCTTGACCACAATATAATTGAAGGGCTTTGAAACGTCCGTCTGGAACCAGACGTGCGTACCTTCATAAAGCGGTGTGTTGCGCTTCTTGCTGGACGAACTAACAACGTAGCTGTAATCCGTGAATGCTCCAAAAGGGTTTGCTTCCGCAGAGCCAGTAGGCGGGCTGACGTTCAGCATCAGTTTTGCGGGTTCGCTCCACGATTCGTATGCGGATTCGCCAGTCTCGTTTCCCCACTCGTCCACAACAGGCGTTTTCTCGCCGACCGGGTTTGAGTACCACAGCGGGCGCTTGTCCAGCGGGCTTCCATTGAACATCAGCCGATAACACCTACTCTCGGAACCACTTCATTCAACAGGGACTGTGCCACATCGGAGCTTTCCCACACACGAGTAATGCCGTTGTTGGTATAGCTCGTCTGTCCGTTTGCGCCGATGTGGTTGTACAGTTCCGCTGCAATGCGTATCTGCAACGACTGATACTGCGAGGGCAGCTCGTCCGGTCTGTTACCGAAGGGGTAGCCCTGCGCAAATATCTTGTCTTTGGCGAAATCAAGCAGCAGGTCGAAGAGTGGATAGTCCTCGTCCGTGATTTCACGGTCAAGTGCAGGGGCGATGTACTGCCCCAGCTTGACTGCCGCTTCGGAATACTGGTCTCCCATGCTGCTTTCCTCCTTTCGCCTTAGTAAGCCTTGATGCAGTACACAGCGTCCATGCGCTCAAAGGACGGCAGGACGATTTCAGAAGCATAGACGTTTGCATTGACCGGGTGAATGGTCAGCTCAGTGGTGATGGCAACGCCAGTGTTCACGATGGATACGGATGCACCGGACTGACCGGACAGCAGGTCGGCTTCCTCAGGGGTAGTGCCGTACCAAGTGCTGCCCAGAGCGCCGGACGGAGCAACCACCACCATGCCATCGGGCAGGTACTTCTCGCTTGCGCTGTACTGGTCTGCCTTGAACATCTTGTCATACAGATGGATAGTCAGGCCGGTTGCAGATTCGATAATCTGCCGTGCTTCGCTGTCCAGCAGAACGGCGTTTGCCTTTGCGGTGACAGTCATGAACCGATTCTTCACCTCGTCCGCAGCAATCATGTTGCGGAAGGTGGCGGTGTTCATGTACACCTCAGTCACGACCTCGCCAACGCTTGCCCGAACAGCGTCCTTTGCGGCGTTCAGGTCAGCAATGGGGGTGGCGGTGACAGCAGACCACTTAGACTTGGCGACACCACTGATATCCTTAAAGTTTGTGGACTTCCAGCCGCCGTCCGGGTCGTAATTGTAGGTGTAGTTCACACCGTTTGCCTTGATGGTGATGCCGGGAACGCCATTGGTGGGAGCCAGAAGCTGCCAGATCATGCGCTCAGGAACGATACGTGCGCCGGTGATAAGCTGCGCGGTGTCATCGTACAGGCGGTTCATCACGTCACGAGCATAGGGGTCGTTGCTGTCCAGAACACGCAGGATTTCCTGACGGTCTTTCTCGCCCAGATGGTAGCCCTCACGGAAGAACGGCATCTCGGTCTCATCGAACTTGAAGCCCTCACGGGTGCGGAACGTAGCCTTTGCATCAAATGCGCTGGGCATCAGAGAAACGCCAACGCCCTTATGACCACGCAGCCACTTCAGGTCGAGACCAGCCTTCTTCTTGGCGGGGAACAGTGCGTCAGATGCGAAAGGCATCGCATTGGTGGGGTCATTCGTCCAATAGGCGGCAATCGCAGCCGGGGCAAAGACTTTCTTAAGATTCAGTGCCATGTTGTTTTACCTCCTATTAAGCGTTCACACTGATGTTGTCACGGCAAAAGATGCCGGGGACGGCGGTCTTGAGTGCCTTGATTGCGTCAGCGTCAAAGGTGAAGCTGGAACTTGCTGCCGCCTTCTTGGTGTCGATAACACCACGAATCAGCAGAGAAGCATTGGGGTTCTCTGCTGGGTCAACGTCATACAGCAGGATGCCGTCAGCGTTGATGGTCTTAGAACCAGTCTCGCCAGCAGCAACAGCTTTCTTGCCAGCCAGCGTCATGGGATAGCCAGCCTTAACCGCAGTAGTTTCGGTCACGGTAAAGGAGATGGCGGTGTAGTCATTGGAAGCGAGGATGGTATCGTTGATTCCGTCGACCGTGTTTCGGGTAAACTTCATGTTTTCCTCCTTGTTAATGGAAAGCACTCATTGCGTCACTCGATGCCTTAGAAGTATTTGCGTTCTGCTGTGCAAGGCTCTTAGCAAACGCCACGCCCTCACTGTCAGAACCGCCCTTGCCATCCGCACCCGGAGGCGTGGGCATATCCTTCAGCAGAGAAGCCTTGTAAGCGGTGTCGTGGGCGGTCATAAACTCCGACTGGAACTTAAAAACCTTGTCCATGTCACCGTCAGCCAGTGCAGATGCAGCCTTGTTGGCAAGTTCAGCGTCATAACCCTGTGCAACAAACTTCTCACGGTAAGATGCGAGGGTCTTTTCCTTGACAAGATTCTCCTTGTCGGCAGTCAGGGCTTCAATCTGCTTCTGCATCTCTGCCAGCTTGTCAGCCTGTTCCTGTGCGGCGTTCTCGTCATCGGTGCGCTTTGCCTTGAGCTGCTTCTTGTACTCAGCAGCTTCGCCGTTGGCTTTCGTCACGGC
>OIZA01000156.1_pt1 | contig 40231 bp, 39 predicted proteins | sample 1588381 | NCBI WGS metagenome assembly OIZA01 (sample SAMN03283277) | human gut metagenome | biome: human-associated habitat; material: feces | host: Homo sapiens | place: Peru | collected 2012 | reverse complement strand
GGGCCTGAAATGGGTTGCAACAATCCCATCGCGTTTTGTAAAAACAGGAATATAACACAAACGGGGCAAGTGTTAGAGAGCAAAGCGCAGAGTGCAGAGAGCAAATTTTGTGCGCTACGCGCAACAAAAAATAAACTGGATTGCCACGCGTCGCTTACGCTCGCTCGCAATGACAGAGTTTCTAGCTCTTTTGTCATTGCGAACGGAGTGAAGCAATCCAGTAAAAAAATTGTCCGCCATTGGCGGACATATTCATTGCTCTCTGCTCTCTTTATCGCGGCGCAGCGTCAGCGGAGACGGATGCGCTTTGCTCTATAAATAAAAATGCGCCAACGGCGCATTTTTATTTTATGACTTTTATTATCTGTTCTGTGATTTTTGTGGCGTCAAAGCGCGACAGATTTTCTGTGGCGACTGTTATCATTTTTTCTGTGTCCGCGCGACGTGTCCATGCGTCCATCATACGCAGTGCCAAATCAGTTGCATCACCCGCGGTAAACAGTAACCCTGCCCGTCCGCCCATCAGAATTTCACGCGGGCCGTTGCGACAATCCGACGCGATATTCAATGTGTGGGTGGCGGCGGCCTCGACCAAGACAACGCCCATCCCTTCGGAATAACTGGACAATATATTCGCACGGGCATGCGCCATGTAACCAAATGGATTTTTGCTTAGCCCTACAAATTCAAACTGGCGCGATGCAGGCAATGAATGCGCAATCTTTTTATATTCATCGGACAAATTGCCATCACCAACAAAAGCCATTTTAATATTTGGCCGCCCCGCATTTTGCCAAAACATATCAAAGCCACGCAGTACCGTTTCAATATCTTTATCGCCCGTCAATCGCGCCACACAGACGAAATAGTCACCACGAATAAACTTGCCCTGCGCCGCCAAATCGCGCGCACGCGCAATATCAATCGGGTTATAAATCTGAATAATCTTGTCCGAATATTCTGGATACTTTGCGCGCAGTTCCGCAGCGGCGTCACGGGTCAACATTACCAATTTGTCGTACATCGGCATATAGCGCATGCGCCCCTGCGCATACAGCGCATCAATCGATGAATGCCACCATGTGATTTTTTTACCACGAAACTTTTTGAACTCGCGCGCAAATGAAAAATTATAGTAATCGATAAACACATCAACATCATCAAAACGATGCGATGACATCATCATATATTTACCAAATCGGTATATATCACGCGCCAGATGCTTTACAATTCGCCACAGAAAAAAGTGCGGCATTTGCGTCCCCAAAAAACGGCATGGGTACAACACCGTCAATTTCACATCGGGGTGCGCTGCAAACCAATCGCGATATTGTGGCACACTGATATTCGTGTATGTTATCACACGAATATCAACGTCCCCGCGCGCCAACAGCGCGCCAATCGTCTGAATCACCACGGATTCAACGCCACCCACCTGCATATCACGCAGACATATCGCGATTGTTTTACGTTTCATTTTATGTAACACCCACATTTAATAAATTCTGCAATACCGCATCTGATTTTGCGTGCCCACGCGTATGGTGGGTTGTCCAGCGCACCGCAATTTTTCAAATTCGAAAAACATTTTTGCGCCAACGCAACATCGTCCGCATTGTCCAGATATTTAATCTTGCGATATGCCCACTTGATAAAGTACCAGCGGAATTTGCGCGACCATGCGTCCATTTGATATGGTGTCGCCTGCTCTTTATACAACTTGTACGATGTTTCAATACCGGTGCACAAACTCTGCATTATACGTAATTGCTTTGCAGACAAAACAATTCCGCCAAAATTCGGCACATAGAAATACAACGGCAGCGGCGCAATCGTCACAACCGGATTTTTCAACATAATCGCACTCCACCACGGGAAATCTTCGAACAAAATCCCCTTGATAAACGGCGTGTCTGCAATCAAGCTGCGACGATATAAATTCTTCCATACCTGACAATGTTTAATCAGCCATTTGCGCCGCGGGTTAAATGCATTATGTGCACGTTCGGTCGCATATTTATACACATCGTCGGTCAGCAATGTTTTAATGCGCGTCACGTCATATTTTTTATGCATGCGATATGGCACAACAGAATCTGTATCCATATGCAACACATGCCGCACCATCAGTTGCGGGCGATAAATTCTGTCATATGTGAATGACACAATATCAGAATTATCACGCGTCGCCAGATAGTGTGTAATTTCCATTGTCTGGGGGTGAATAAAATCGTCACTGTCCAGATACAAAACATAATCACCCGTCGCCACCGCCATACCGGCATTGCGTGCATCAGACAAACCACCATTTGGTTTATTCACAATTTTGAATCGCGCATCACGGGCGGCATATTCAGACAAAATGGCGGCAGATCCATCTGGACTGCCGTCATTGACACAAATCGCCTCCCAATCAGAAAAAGTTTGGTTTAACACACTGTCCAAACATCTGCGCAAATACTTTTCCACATTGTATATCGGTATTATCACAGAAATTGCAGGCATATATTTTTCCTTTCTTTATTTTTTGGTTTTCGTTTTGTACATATGATTTATCATCTCGTCCGCGATGCTGCCTGGGATTGGATTTTTCGCCCACGGACTGTTATACGTTGTTTTCTGAAAGAATGCACCCGATGTATATTCCTTGAATAATTTCTTGGTGTACGGTTCATTCGCAACCGACCACCACAGCGCATGCGTTGGTGCTTGATCAATATGTGGCATTGCATCAAAATACTTTTTTGCAACCGGATCATGTTCAACCAATGATTTGAACATCAACTGGTGCATAAAGTAATCAAATTCACGGGGCTCTGCCGTCCAGAAATTCAGAATCATCTGACGCCACGCCGCCAACAAGTAAGAACCCTTGCGCGCACGAATGAAACAGTTCTGAATAAAACTGTACGCACTGCCAACCATATTTCCCGCCATATAGACAAAGAAATCCTGATTTATAATTTCATCTGGAATTGGCGCGGTTGCAAATCCGGTTGAATCCAACCAAATGCCACCATGTTCATACAACAATTCAACACGACAAATGTCGGCAAAGTGCGCATGCTTTATTTGGCCCGCTTTACGCTTTGCAACAATTTCTGGGGGCAATGTGATATAGTCCCAAATGGTGTTTTCGTCCAAGACAACCAATTCCTGTTTGCAATTTGCACGAATACTGCGAAAACACGCCTTGACCAATTCTGGTGCTTTGTCTTCGCCCTGCAACCACAGTGTCCAAATTTTTTCACGTTTGTCGTTGTGCACGGGACGTACCTCTGGCACAGTACCGGCGGCCGGCACATAACGCGCCATATAGCGCGGAATTGCGGTTGCCGCAACATTACATCTATGCTCGCGACGTTTATCACGCGGCCACCACAGTGGGTTCAAGATATGCGCACGCAACACAATGTCCGCCAGCGCAAATGTTCTGGAAAGTTTCATGCATATTCCTTTGTTTTGATTATCTGAATAAAAACTTTTCTGTCACTCTTCAATATCTCTCACGACTGTCCCCTTTTTGTTCATTATTCGTCCATTGGCATCGCGTCATCGTCCGCATCATCATCTGATGGGCCGGTGGTCATTTCTTCGGCAATACCAGACGCACGTGCCATAATCTTGTCCAACAATTCCTGCTGCACTTCCTTGTGATCTTTCAGCCACTGGCGTGCATTCGCCTCGCCCTGCCCCATGCGTTCATTGTTGTATGAATAAAAACTGCCCGCCTTTTCAATCAAGTCATATTTCACGCCCATGTCCAAGATTTCGCTGATACGTGAAATACCTTCGCCGTACATGATTTTGAAATCAACCGTACGGAATGGTGGCGCAACCTTGTTTTTCACAACCTTGACACGGGTTTCATTACCAATAACGTTTTCTTTATCTTTAATCTGGCCGGTACGACGAATGTCCAAACGTACAGACGCATAGAACTTTAACGCGTTACCACCCGACGTCGTTTCTGGGTTACCGAACATAACACCAATCTTCATACGAATCTGGTTGATGAAAATCAGCAATGTATTACTGCGCGATACCGAACCCGCCAATTTCTTCAAACTCTGTGACATCAGACGTGCGGTTGTACCAACGAAAGAATCGCCAATGTTACCTTCCAATTCTGCCTTGGGCACCAGTGCCGCGACCGAGTCAATTACAACCACGTCAACCGCACCAGATTTAATCAGCGTATCGGCAATTTCCAACGCCTGTTCACCCGAATCCGGTTGTGAAATAATCAGATTTGCAACATCAACACCCAACTTTTTCGCATACGATGGGTCAAGTGCATTTTCCGCATCGATGTACGCGCATGTGCCGCCTTTCTTTTGCGCCTCTGCCACGGCGTGCAATGCCAATGTTGTTTTACCAGAACTTTCCGGCCCATAAATTTCAACGATACGACCACGTGGATATCCACCGATACCCAGCGCAATGTCCAATCCCAACGAACCGGACGAAATCGCCTCTATATTCTGTTGCGAACCATCACCCATTTTCATGATGGCTTCTTTACCAAATTGTTTTTGGATTTGTGCCAACGCCGATTCCAACGCAGGATTTTTTGCTGGTGCGGCGGCGGCTGCTGCTTCTTTCTTTGCCATAAAATTTTCCCCTTTTTCTTATACAGAAATCATACACGGAATCACGTGCGCACGCAACGAAAATAATAGGAATAAAGCACGTACAAAATTTATTTTTTGGCAACCAGAATAATTGATGTCAGCACACCAATCAACGCCGTCACAACCCATACCGCCGACGTTCCACCAAACAGCGTAATACACCCCGCTGCCAATACCGGCGCAACCACATTTGGCAAATTCACACTGGTACGGAACACGCCATAAAAACGCGTCTGTTCAGATTTTTTGGTATTGTCAAAGAACAGCAAATCATGCACCGATTCCATCAATGCGCCCGAAATCTGCCATGCGACAAAGATAACCAACAACGGATATCCCGTCACAAACGTCGCCAGCGCAGACAACGCCGCAAAAGACAACATTCCAGATACCAACCAAATCTTTTTACCAAACGCGCGCACCAGATGCGCCATGGTCTCTGATAAAATCAGATATGGAATAATCCCCAGTGTCAAAACCCACCCCAGTGCATCATTTGAAAAACCATTTTCAATAACCACAATCGGCACATACAGATAACGCATTGCACGCAACGCATAGTACCCAAAATTCACAATATATGCGCGCAACATTCCGGGCTTTCTGAAAAACGCAATCGTATTACGCCACAACGCACGCGCCGTACGACGCGGACTGACGGGTTTTATCTGTTTATCTTGCTGAACAATACGGAAATACTTAAAGAATCCCCACCCCGCCAAATAAATTAACGCCGATGCAAAGAACGCCGCACGATTACCCGCCACATCTGAAATTGCAACCGCAATCATTGGTGCAAACAGTGCCCCGATATTCAGCCACAAATGATACCGTGAATTTAATCGCGCCATACCAATCCCGCGCGAAAAATCAGACATAAACAGCGGAATCAACATTGTCACCAACGTTGTCGCAATACCGGTTGTATAGTCCAATATAATAAACGTACTGGGGCGGATTGAAAAACTCATCATCGCATAGCACACCGCCAACATCAGCATCACAAAGTAAAAAACACGCACCTTGGAAAACTGGCGAAACAGTTCATTGGCAAACAGTCCCACAACCATACAGAACGCCGCATACAGACCAACATACACCCCCACCACCGCGGACGAGCGAAATATTTCCAACAATACCAATGAATATACGGCATTATAAATACCGTCTGCGAATCCTGTGAATAATCCCAGATTTGCAAACGAAAAACCGCTGACCGAACTTCTGACTGATAAATATGTGTCCTTTGCCATAGTGGACAGATTTTATCACAAAAACGTAAAAAATCCAAACACAGCACGAAAAAATAAAAACGCCCCATGCGGGACGTTTTTTTTGGAACGAAAATGAAACAAATAAATTATTTTGCGTTCGCTGCACCGTTCTGCTTTTGCGCATACAGTTCTGCAAAATCAACCGGCTGCATCGCAAATGTTGGGAATCCAGATTCAGATGTCAGACGGACAATCAAACTGCGAACCGCTGGGAACAACAGTGTTGGTACATCAATCAACAGTGTACGCTTTTTCGCTTCGTCGTCTTTTTCTTCTTCCATTTGAACCAGACCAGAATATGTTGATTCAATCAAGAATATGGATTTGTCGCCCGCGTCCAGTTTCGAATGAACCTTGGTAATCAAATCAACCATAAACAGGTTGTTTTCCGCGCCCTTGATTTGAATATCAATATTGATTTCCAATTTTGCCTGACCATTGTCCTGCTTAAAGAACAATTCTGGAACATTTGGGCTCTCGAACGAGATATCTTTCAGAAACTGTGAAATAATTTTGAATTTTGCCATTGTGCTTTACTCCTGTTGTACGCTGGGGGTAAAACCCGTCTGGACTTAGCCCCACCTTTTATGATAATATAGCATCATAAAATTATTTTACAAGTGGGGGGATTTACAAAAATGGTTATGCGGAATTTTTTCAAACCGGCGCGATTGATTGCCATTGTACTGGGGGTTGTTGCGTTGGCGGCGTGCGACCTGTCTGCGCCGACACACAGTGGTGATAATTCCGTCGTCCCCAGCAATTTGCGCCGCGCGTCTTATGATGATCTGCCTGGCTGGCGCGATGACGATGTGCGCTATGCATTACAGGCATTCCGCAATTCGTGCAAAGCAAAAATCCAATACACCGGCCGCGTTGTGCCCGACCGCGAACTGTTCGCGGAAAAATGCCGCATGTTGCCATCTGCATCGGCGGACGTCGCAACCGTACGCGCATGGTTTGAATCAAATTTCCAACCGTACAAGGTATATAATGACAACGGCACAGACCGCGGGACGTACACGGGATACTATTCACCAATTATCCCTGGGTGTCGCACAAAAACCGCCACATGCAATGAACCACTGATGGGCGTGCCAACCGATGGCCGCGCGTACAAGGGGGTCGAAAAGAAAGACATTGTCGAAAAACAAATCGGACGCGTTTTGTACTGGGCAAATATTGTCGACGTCCAAAACATTCAGATTCAGGGCAGCGGTATGTTGCAACTGGACGACGGTAAAATGGTGAAACTGAACTTTGCCGCGGTCAACGATATGCCATTCAAATCCATCGGCGAAGAATTACGTCGTCGTGGCATTCGCCCCGATGGCGGTTATTCCGCGGACGCCGTATGGACATACCTGAAAAAGAATCCTGCATTGGCCAAAGATGTAATTTATAAAAACCCACGCTATGTGTATTTCTATGAATCCACACCACCAGATGTGATTGGTAAATTGGGCACACCTTTGTCCAAGATTCGCTCTATCGCCATGGACGACAGCATTTACACATTGGGTATGCCGGTATATATCAGCACAAACTTGTCTGATGGTCGCCGTTTCCGTCGCCTGATGATTGCCCAAGACACCGGCAGCGCAATCCGTGGCTGGATTCGCGCCGACATCTTCTTTGGCAAAGGGGACGAGGCATACAAGTATGCCCACGGCCAACATGCCCAAGGGGAAATGTTTATCTTGATGCCAAAAGAATACACTTATGTCAAACCAACCAGATAAGTTTTCACACCGCGTTGCCCGCCCCCAGACATTGGCGGGGGCGATGGGCGGTCTGATGCGCCGCTTTGGTTTTCGTGCATCGGACGCGGACTTGGCGGCACGCTGGACGGAAATTATGGGTTCTGACATCGCCGCGATTGCGCAAATTGCCGCAATAAAAAAAATGCGCGACGGGCGGTATAACATTGCAATTCGTCCACTAAATCCGGCATTCACATTGCAGTTGTCATACATGACCGACGAAATTACAAAAAAGTTAAATAACTATTTCGGTCGCGCGGCAATCGGCAAAATCAGTTTCAGGAAATAAGCACACATGACACGTATTTTGGGCATTGACCCCGGTTTACTACATACTGGTTGGGCGGTAATTGATACCGCTGGCAGCAATCGCACATATATTGCCAGTGGCGTAATATTGCCCCCCACCCGCGATGCATTGCCGGTGCGATTGGCAAATATATTTCGCGGCGTGTCTGAATTGATTGATACGTTTTCACCCGACGTGTGCAGTATTGAAATCACATTTGTAAACAAAAACCCGCAAACAACATTGGCATTGGGGCACGCCCGCGCCGCGGCAATCGTTGCGGTATCATCGCGCGACATTCCAATATACGAATATGAACCGAACAAGGTTAAAAAGGCATTGACGTCCGCAGGCCACGCTGACAAAGATCAGGTGTATAAAATGGTGCGCATATTGCTGCCGGCGGCGCACCCAAAAACACCAGACGAAAGTGACGCATTGGCCATCGCATTGACGCACGCAAATATGACTAAATTCCATTTCTAAAAAAACGCGCTATGTGCTATGATATCTGGCAAAGGAGGAAATTATGAAAAAAGATTTTTATGAAATGATGAATGCGAAAATGGCAATCAAACAAGGGACACTGTTTCGTGCATTTTTCATCAATTTAATTCTGGGTGCGATTGTTTTGGCACTGACATTATTCGTGCCACATTTTCTGTTGGTGCTGGTTGTGCTGACGGGAATATCACCGATGGTAATTTTCTTTTCCGCAATCAGTGGAATCGCCCTGTGGCAGATGCTGGGGATTTTATTATTCCTGTGCCCTGCCATCGCCATCTGGTGGCAACGGAAACGTATAAACTAACAGTTATTTGGTGCGCTGCGCGCAACATTGCTCTCTGCTCTCTGTCAGAGCGTCAGCGAAGACGGATGCGCTTTGCTATCTAAATAAAAAATGCCCCGATGGGGCATTTTTTATTACGCTGCTGCGGTAAACACTTTTTGGACGTCGTCATTATCGTCCAGCGCATCTACCAATTTTTCCAACTTGGCATACGCTTCGTCGTCCAAATCAACCGGCATATTTGGAATCCATGTCAATTCCGCACTGTCTGGTTCGCCCAAAACATCATTCAACGCTTTTTGCACGGTGATAAAATCATCTGGCTTGGTTGTAATGATAAAACCTTCGTCTGCGGTTTCGATATTGTCAGCACCGGCGTCCATGATGATTTCCATCATTTCATCTTCGGTTTTGCCGATTGACGCTGGGTACATAATCTGGCCGGCACGTGTGAACATAAATACAACGCTGCCCTCTTCACCCATGTTGCCGCCATTCTTCGCAAATATGTTGCGGATTTCTGGCACAGTACGACGTGGGTTATCGGTCAATGCCTCTACAATCACAGGAACTGCGTTTGGGCCGTACCCTTCGTAACGAACGGCAACGTAACTTTCGGTGTTGCTGCCCGACGCTTTTTCAATCGCGCGTTTGATGTTATCGTTCGGCATAGAATTTTTACGTGCATTCAGAACCGCCAAGCGCAGACGTGGATTATTGTCCGGATTTTTATCGCCCAGTTTTGCGGCCATCGTGATTTCACGCGCCAGTTTTGTGAACAAACCGCTGCGTGCGGCGTCCACAGCACCTTTCTTGTGCTGAATATTGTGCCATTTGCTGTGTCCACTCATATTTGACCTTTTTATTTAATTAGGTTAAAATTACGCCAAAAGGATAACAAATGATTGGCAAATTGCAAGGGGTTGTTGATTATATTGGCGACGGATTCGTAATTTTAATGGTATCCGGCGTCGGATACAAGGTTTTTACCCCCGACACGCTGTCCCCGCGCGAAACGGTCGCATTATGGATTGAAACCGTCGTGCGCGAGGATTCAATCCGCCTGTACGGGTTCAAAACGATGGCGGGCCAGAACCTGTTTGTACAGCTGACGGGGGTGTCGGGCGTTGGGCCACGTGGGGCGTTGTCAATCTTGAACACATTGCCCACCGACACATTGATGTCCGCGATTGCAACGGGCGATGCCAAAACCATCACCGCCGCCCCAGGCGTCGGGAAAAAGGTTGCCGAAAAAATCATTCTGGAATTAAAGAACAAAATCGCCGGCAACGCATTTAACTTTGATGCGGTGACGGACACCGGCGGATCTGCCCTGCCAGATTTGCTGGCGGCGTTGGAATCATTGGGCTATCGCCGTCTGGACATTGTTGACATGGCACAGAAATTGGTTGCCGCAAATCCAGACGCGGACGTCGCCCGCCTTGTTCCATTGGCACTGAAAGAAATCAGCGGGGGCAAATAATGGACAAGAAAGTCACATTCAAAAACGCCACTATGAAAATCTCGGACTCTGATTACACACGGGTGCAATCTGTCCCAGAATTACTGGAATTGGGTGGCAAACTCCGCAATCTGGATTTATCAGATTTGGATTTATCAGGTTACGCGAATATGTTTGATGGTCAACTGGAACAGTATATGTCACCTGCGACCGCAAAAGAGAATGGCATCATTTTGTCTTGGACGGATTCTATGATTTGGCCATCATCAGATAAATTACCCAATGGCATAAACCCCGCACAAATTTTACAAAACAGCAAAAAACCATTCGGCATAACAGACGCGCACAATGCCGGCAAAACCGGCCACGGTGTCAGCATTGCAATCATTGACCAACGCCTGAACCGCGAACACGATGAATACGCCGACAGAATTAAATATTATGATGTTGTCGACGGGTATCAGGACAAAAACGGCATCGATTATCACGGCAGTTTGGTTGCTGGTTGCGCGGTTGGCAAAAGCACCGGCACCGCCCCTGATGCAGACCTGTATTATTTTGCCGCGCCGATGATAAAAATCACCGACAACAATGAACGCGTAATAACGCGCGAATACGTGAACGATGCATTAAAAAAATTATTGGCATTGAATAAAACATTGCCAGAAAATCAAAAGATTCATTTTGTTTCGTGCAGTTGGGGATCGCGCACAGATTTATTCACCGCCGAAACAGACGCCCTGTTCCGCCAGTGCGAAGCGGCCGGCATGATGATTCTGGGCGGTGCATATAAACCATTGCCAACCGTGCAATGCGACCCGCGTTACCCAAACAAAAATAAATTCAACAGGGTTGGCATTCCAACCGATGGCAAAACCAGTCCATTCTGGTTGGGCGGCTATGCATATACACGTGCTGGCGGCAGCAGTTCTACATTTCCATACATCGCCGGTGTATTCGCATCAGCAGCCCAAGGCAATCAAATCTTTTTCACACGCCCAAATTGGCAAGATGAATTGAAAGATATTTTGATTCGCACCGCAACTGAATCCAAAAACGGCGGGAAAATAATCAACCCCGACGCCATCGTGCGCGAGGTTACGCGTATTTCCCGCGAAATGGAAATGAATTTATTAAAACAAAAAAGTATGCAAAATGAATAATAATGATACGATTTTTGCCCTGTCATCGGGGCACGGGAAAAGTGGCGTTGCCGTTATTCGCATCTCTGGCGACAATTTGCGCGATTTGTTTGCGCGATTGCTGGGGCGCGGTAATTTTGATGCGCGCCGCACGTATTTTGCAAACCTGACCGATAATGCGGGCGATTTGATTGACCAAACGATATTGGTATTTTTTGCCGCGCCGCATTCATTCACCGGTACGGACGTAATTGAAATTTATTCGCATGGCGCACCGGCGGTGATAAATAAAATTTTTGATTTTTTATCAACCACGGGCGCACGTATGGCAACCCGCGGCGAATTTTCGCGCCGCGCATTTCTGAACGGAAAAATGGATTTGGCTGACGTTGATGGTCTGGCCGCATTGCTGGACGCCCAGACGGAACGCCAACGCCGTGCCGCCCTGCAATCAATGACCGGCCGCGACAGTCGTATTTACGACACATGGCGCGCGCAGATGGTTGAAATCGCCGCATACGCCGCCGCAATCTTGGACTATGCCGACGACGAATTACCAACAAATATCGGTGAAAAAATTCGCAACAAAACGCAAAATTTATACAACGAAATCGACAATGCAATTTCGCGCTATGCCGCGTCCCGCGCTATCCGCAGCGGTTTCAACATCGCACTGGTTGGCGCAACAAACGCGGGTAAATCATCATTATTTAATCGTCTGGTTGGCGAAAATCGTGCGATTGTATCTGACACCCCAGGCACAACGCGCGACGTTGTATCATGCACATTGGACATCGATGGGTATATGGTAAATATTTCTGATACGGCCGGCCTGCGCGATACAGACGATGCGATTGAACAAATCGGGATTCAGCGCACAAATGACGAAATTAAAAACGCCGATTTGATTTTGCATGTAATTGATGGCGCACAGAGCACGCCCACCACCCCAACCACACAAAATGAAATTACGGTCGTAAATAAATCCGACCTGTGCGATTGCAAAAACAAAAGCGATGCAATTTATGTGTCGGCCAAAACAGGCGACGGTATTGATAACCTGATGATTGCAATTCGCCGCCGTATCACAGAATTGGTCGGCACGTCCGAATCCCAACTGACCGTCAACGCACGCACACGCGCATTGCTGACCGATGTCCGCACAGAATTGCACGACGCAATCGCCGCCGGCGATAATTATGATATATTTTCAGAACACGTTCGCCGCGCCGCCGACGCAATCGGTAAAATCCTAGGGACAATCAGTGCTGCCGACGTAATGGACGCCACATTTTCACAACTGTGTTTGGGAAAATAAAAAAACGACACAAAATAATAAATGTGTCCGCCGATGGCGGACATTTTTTATTGACTGGATTGCTTCGTTTCACTCGCAATGACAAGAAACAAAAACCGCCCATTGGGCGGTCTAAATATAAAGTAAATCTTTCATTGTGCCGACTGCGCGGGTTTATCATGGCGTAGTGTACAAGACGTACATGAGCCATGATAAACCCGCGCAATGCGAACCGATGACGATTTACTCTTTTCTGATTGGGTATTTGCCATCAATCAAATTCTGCCGCACCACATGATGTTTCACTTTCTGTGTGCTGGTCATTGGCAATTCGTCGGTGGTCATGGCAAAGTGCGTCACCCATTTATAAGACGCAACCTTTTTGTTCGCCTGCGCAATCGCAGCAGACAATTTTTCCAACGTCATATCTGCGTCCACACTGAACACGCCATAGGTCACCGTTTTATCTTTGACCTTGTGTTCAAACACGGCAACGTTTTTGACCCCTGGGATTTTCATAAATAACCCTTCCAGTTCATCTGGATAAACGTTTTTGCCACTGTCCAAAACAATCACTTGTTTTTTACGGCCGGCAAAATGCAGTTCGCCGTTTTTATCCATCGACACCATGTCACCGGTGTTAAAGAACCCGCGTTCATCGAATACCTGTTCGTTGACGGTTGGGTTGTTCAGATACCCACCAAACACCTGATGTCCACGCAGCCACAGAACACCAACGCCATCTTCGTTTTTATCACGAATTTCGCATTCGTTGTTTGATGTTGGTGCACCAAACGCAAACGGAAAACGTTTCTTGGTCGGTTTGGAAATACAGATTGGCCCAACGGTTTCTGTCAAACCATAGCCCTGAATAAATGTCAGGCCCAAACGTTCATAGAACTTTTCAACCTCTGGCTTGGTCGCCGCACCACCCGCAATCAGCAAACGCGCACGTCCACCAAAGATTGCCAGAACGGGTTCTTGCACCTTGCGCACCAAGAATCCCAGACCAATCTTGTTCAGCACGTTTCCATATTTCAGAACAAACGATGCCATCCACCACATGCGTTTTTCTTTCAACGTGTCGATGATACGATTTCTAATAACCTCGAACAATCGGGGCACAGCCGGAATCAGTTGTGGTTTATATTTTTTGAAATCCGCCATGATTTCTTTTGGATTGACGGTTGGTTGCAGCAGCATGCCAGACCCATAATGCAATGTGGCCAAGATTTCAACCGCGAAGCCAAAGATATGATACATCGGCAAGAAACCGTACATGATATCGCCCGCATTTATCCATTCGTGCATATCCTGCAATGAATTTGCGCATTCAATCAGGTTAAAGTGTGTCAGTGGCACAACCTTGGGCGTGCCGGTTGAACCCGATGTGAACGACAGTGTTGCAATCTCGGTTGATTCAACCGGTGCCGCGGTCAAATCCGGATTTGGTTTGCCGTCTTTTTTCGTGATATCATAAAACTTGAACTTGTCTGTTTTATAGAAAAATGACTTTTCCGCGCAAACCATTTTGCATTTTGTGATTTCCGCCATATTGTCATATTCAAACGGTGTCAGATTTGTGTCCAGCAACAACACACGCCCACCCAAATACCAAATTGCAAACATGGTAATTGGAAACTGTGGTATATTGTGCGACAGCACACCAACAACATCGCCACGTTCAATCCCCGCCGCATGCAATGATGCCGCGCGCGCCTTGACCAAATCCAAGAACGCCGAAAACGTTACTTCTTCGCGAACCAGAATCAAATAATCTGGCCATGTTACGACTGCCTTTTCCAGCAGTTGATACATATTCATCTTATAAATTTCCTTGTTTTTTTTATATTGGACTGCCAGTATTATATAACCAAAGGGAAAGATTGCAAATATGAAAATTCTGACATTAAATATAAATTCAATCCGCGCCCATGCCGAGAGTTTTATTGATATTCTGCGTGCGGGCGAATACGACACCATCATGGTTCAGGAATTAAAGGTCGAAACCGCCGGATTTCCGCACAATCTGTTTGACGAATACGGCTATAATATCAAGGTTTTTGGTCAAAAGAGTTGGAACGGCGTTGCTACTTTTTCCAAGTGTTCTATCGAAGATGTGACAATGGGGTTGCCGACCTATTCCGACGTAAACGCGCGATTCTTGGAATGCGTTGTTGATGGACGTGTGCGCCTGATAAACGTGTATATGCCGAATGGTGATACAATCGATTCACCAAAATTTCCGTACAAGATGGAATGGTTGGCCGCATTTACAAAATACATTGAACAATATTTGCATTCCCCAGAACCCGTAATAATTGGTGGTGATTTTAACATCGCACTGACCGACCGCGACGTATGGAAACCGGCGAACTATGTAAATATCGCTATTGCCGCGCCGGCCGCGCGCGCCGTAATGCAATCGTGGATTGATGCCGGCTGGTCAGACGTATGGCGCACAATGCACCCAGACGAAGTTGCATATACTTGGTTTGGTTATCGCGGTGGCGACACTGTTGGTAAAAATATGGGATTGCGTTTGGATTATTTCTTGGCAAATCCCGCGGCAATGCAGATGATTAAAAATTGCGAAATTGATACCGCGCCACGTATGGCAAACAAACCAACCGATCATTGCGGATTGATGCTGACCATTAAATAATATCAATCGCGATTACGTGCCAAATCATCATAGATATGATATTTTTGGTCGCTGGTGTCCCTGTATTCATATTGCGCGCCACCCGCAGAATACATATTAAACAGTTCTGTTGTTTTATCGACCGCCGCCGCAATCATTTGCGCCGTATCGTCCGCGCTGTATTCTATTGGTTTTACCGCCCCACTCTTTAATTGTAAAAATACCATTACCGGCGTGCGCGATTTTTCAGTTGTTGATATTGTGAACCCGCCGGATTGCAGTATATACGCCTCTAATGGTAATTGTGGCATATTCCCTTCGGCCAGTTGTTTTTTTGTTGGTGGCGTACCGGTCTTGATGTCCAAAACCCCACCGTCCCAAATGCGATCCGCACGCGCACGAACATTGCGCCCCGCAATATTTACAACACCCGCCGTTTCTGCAACCGATGGCGGCAACGCATTCAAATATTCCAATGCCACCGGCGCAATTTCCAAGAATCGCTTGTGCCAGAAATGATATATTATGCTGTCCGCGCCCAGAACGCCGCGCGCACGTGCGTCCATTTCTGCAATCAAATCCGCGGCGGTTTTATTACTGAATGATTCCAGCACACCATGCACCAAATCGCCAAACTGGCGCGCATCAGGCGCGGACCAGTAATCGTCCAATACACGCAATTTCAAAATATGATTTACGTAAAATGTGTATGGGTTGTGTATCAGTTTTTCCAACGCTGTTACATACACATCTGACCAATCGGCGGGTGGCGTTGGCGCACTGTAATCCAGCGGTCGGGGCACTACATCATCACGGGCGCGCACCACACGCAAGATATCAGTACCCGCCGCCGTATCAAACGCACCACCACGCGCGCGCACGCGTGATATAAAACGCGATTCCGCCGTCTGAACCCCACCGGACGCACCACTGCGTGTCCAATACACGTCCGGCCCACACGACAGATTCATAAAATCCAATGCCTGTAATGAAACCTTTCTGTCCGCAGACGGCAATCCAATTTGCGTTGCCAAACGCACTGGCAACCATGCATTTTCATAGCCACGTGCGGGGAACATACCCTCGTTCAAACCGGTCAGAATCACAACATCAGCGGTTTGCATACGTGATTCGATTGTCCCCAGAACAACCACGCGCGCCGCACTGTTCATCGCACCACGCACCGACACACCGGAAATTGCATCTGTTAAAAATGCGTATGCATCAGACAGCGATAATTTAATATCGGCATCGCGAATACAATCAGACATATTCTTTATCGCCGCCCATATCTGCATCGACGTCGCATCAGACATATCAAACGCCGGCGCAAACGCATCGCGATTTTCGTCCACCATGCGCACAATCATTTCAAACAAATTGCCGTCCACCGCCGCATACAGCCGTTCAAACGTTGCATTGTCGCCCGCATCAATCCAATCTGAAAACACGTTCAGAATTGCGCGACCGGTATTCGTCATTGTGCCGGCAATGCCCCCTGAAAAGTCCGCATCAATTCCCCGCGCGCGCAACGCAAATGCCGCACGCTGGTTACCCGCCGCATCGGGCGTAATAATTAAAACAGATTTATTTTCATGCATTGCACGGGACGCAATTTCTGCAACAACGGCGGCCTCTTCACTTTCACGGGCGCATTCAATCAAATGACAATGCCGCACCATCGCACCATCATCTGGGATTTGTGGGTTATTGCCAAATGCATAGTTCAAGAAATCAATCGGCGACGCACCAACATCAATCGGTTGTACATCTGATTCCGTCAATCCCAACGATGTTAAAAATTTATACTCGGCATTATATGGGTGCGTTGCGCGTGTCAAATCAGTATCATCGCCCGAATATTTACCAGATAAAATTATTCGCCCATGTGGCGCGCGCGCCACCGCACGCATTAAATCCGCGGTTGCGGGCACACTGGCGGTTGATGCGCACACAACAACCAAATCATAATCGTTCAAATGCGCCGTCCAACCACGTATTGCGGCATTACGCGCGGCGGTCTGGGTTGGTCGCCCCGCATAGTATGCCGGCAAAACACGTGTGATAATTTCCAGCAATTTTGCCTTGTGCTGAAAATGCGCGGCATATTCGTCCCCAACCAGCGCATTCCAATCAATCGTACTGGCGTCCACCCCTTCGTTTTCCAGATAGTCCGTCATACGCACCAAATCACGCGCAACCGGCAATGCCGTTGTAATATTTTTTATACTGGCATCGGCAGCCAATAATTTCGCCAACATAACAACGCGCGACATATTTGAAATTGTGTCACACGCAATGTCATCATCAACCTCGTCAGGTGCGCCTTCGCCCAGCGCAACCAATTCAGGCAAAATCACCGCCCCACCCGATTTTTCCGCCAGCATTTTTTCCACCGTGCGCACGGCACGTCTGCTGGGCAAAAATATCAACATACGTGACAAATCCACGCCAGAGGCCGATAACACACGCCACAACGCATCTGACATTTTTGCGGGATTTGTTGCACAAAATATATTCTTATTTGATTCCAATTTGCGCCCTTATGGCCTCCAGACCAAATTTCTTTTCGGCCGATGTTTCCAGAATTTCTGCCATCATTGCTGGGTGATTTTCATGCGATAATGCATGCTGATCTTCTTCGCGAACACGCTTGTCCTTTTTGGTCATAACAACCTGATACCCAATGCCATGCGCATCACAGAAATCCATTAAATCCAAATCAGACGCGCGCGCACCAATACGTGAATCAATCAGTATGTACAGACGTGCCAACTTGCGCGTCATCAGATATTCTTCTAATCGCGCCAACCACCGCATTGCGTCTGCACGTGACGCACGTGCATAGCCATACCCTGGCAAATCAACAATCATCGCGCGATCGTCCATGTTAAATAAGTTGATTGTCTGTGTCCGTCCAGGGGTATTTGATGTGCGCGCAACATTTTGCCCAACAACAGCATTTATCAACGACGATTTACCAACATTACTGCGCCCAATAAACGCATATTCTGGAAACTGTGTACGTGGCAAAGATGCAACGGTTTCAAAACTGCCCACAAATTTAATCATCTGCGCCCCCTTTGTCCAACAGACGGCGATACGCCTCTTTCTTGGAAATACCGGTGCGCGCCGCCAAATCCGCCGCCGCCGATTTCATAGATGTGCCCGCAATGTCATTTACAATTTCGGTAATTTCATCATCTGTCATTTTATGTTCCGGCGCGGGCGCAACAACAATTACAATTTCACCACGCGGTGGTTCAATTCCCACCAAATCCGCAGGGTAACCAATAATGGTTTCTTCGTGAATCTTGGTAATTTCGCGCACTATTGCAATCTGGCGTTCGGGCATAACACGTGCCAACGCCGCAATGGTCGTCATAATGCGATTAGGACTCTCGTAATAAATAATTGTATGACGGATTTTATTATCATCGCGTAATTTCTTTTCATCAAAGAAACCACAGAACGTAAATCTGTCTGATGGAAAACCGGATAACACCAGCGCAGAAACAAATGCCGTTGGCCCCGGCACAACAAAGACCGGAATATCCGCTGCACGCGCCGCACGCACCAATCTGAACCCTGGGTCAGACACCGCCGGCATACCCGCATCAGACACCGCCGCGATTGTCGCCCCACCCTGCAATTTTTCAATCAGTTCCGGCACAACATCACGTTCATTATGATCATGGCATGCAACCCGTGGGGTTTTAATATCAAAATGCGACGCCAATTTGCCAAACACACGCGTATCTTCGGCGGCAATTAAATCCGCGTTTTTCAAAACCTCTATCGCGCGTGGTGACATATCAGACAAATTTCCAATCGGCGTTCCAACAACATAAAGCCCTGTTTGCATTCGTAATCCTTTTATAGTAAAATAATACCAAACAGAACGGATTTTTCAATGTTTATGAACAGATTTTTTGGCTTTTGTACGCTGGGTTTGATTCTGGCGGGGTGCAGTGGTGATTACACAAATCGCGATTGGGCAACCGATTACGGCACAGACGTGGCGGGCGCACCATCACAGATGCAATACGGCGGTTTTTCAGACAACGCAACCGATAATCACCGCGTGGCGGTATTGTTACCATTGTCGGGCGAAAACGCGGCAACGGGTCGTGCAATCCGCACATCTATTGAAATCGCCACCCTGCAAAGCGCACCACAGAGTATGTCTGTCGCATTCTATGACACCGCACGCGATGGCGCAATTTCAGAGGCATTGATGGAAAGTCCCGAAATCGTAATCGGGCCGGTCTTTGCGGGTGACGCGCGCATTGTTCGCGCAACCAAACCAATGGAAATGCCGGTCTTGTCATTTACATCGGACGCAACCGCGGTTGGCGACGGCGTTATGACGATGAACCTGATGCCAACAAACAGTGTAGAGGCGATTACCACCGAAATGTCGACCGACGGCATCAAGAAATTTATTATCTTGGCCCCTGATACAGCGTCTGGCCGCCTGATGGCGGGCACGGCCAAAAATGCCGCATCAATCTATAATATGGATTTGATTGGCATATTCTATTACACGTCTGGTAATTCTGATTCAATCAAAGACGCGGCGGCGGCGGCATCTATGAATGCGGCACGCACCGCGGCAAACACGCGCGCGCGCGAAATCTTGTCTGATATTTTGACGCGCGAACGCCTGACCGCGATTGAAAAATCATCACTGGAAATTCAACTGGAAAAGATATCAAAGTCCGACACACTGGGCACAATTCCATATGATGGCATTTTGTTCCTTGGGGGTGCGGCCGACACAACCAGCATTGCATCATTCTTGCGCTATTATGGCGTTGCCGCGCGCGATGCACGCATGTACGGCACGGCCATGTGGGACGGTTCAAACATTACATCTGATATAACAATGTCGGGCGCAAAATTCGCCGCATTGCCAGAAATGTCAGCGTCTTTCACAGATGTATATTCACGTGTTGCGGGCAACTCCCCATCACACTTGGCGGCATTTGGTTACGACGCCGCAAATCTGGCCATGGGTATGATGTATTCACAGAAATCCAATGCGGCATACCTGCTGGACCCCAGTGGTTATGTCGGCACGGACGGCCTGTTCCGCCTGATGCCAAATGGCGACAGTCAACGCGCATTGCGCATCATGCAATTAAACGGCACGGGTGATGCAACAGTTATACGCGCCGCACCACAAAACTTTATTCGCCCAATATATAATATTGAACAGCGTCACATCGCGCCCGCCAATGCAATGAAATTGGAATCAGATGGTATAAATCCAATGGATTATATTCGTATTCCAGAACGCCTGCGCGGCACATATAAATCAAAAACATTTGGTGCAAATATCACGCACCCTGCCGCGCCAGTACAGCAGGAAAACATAACCGTCCTGCCCGAAGATGACAGCGAACCCATTGCCGCCACGGATTACGAGCCGGTAAAATTGGAATCCGTCGACCGCACGTATATCGATAGCGTGGAAATAGAAGAATAAAAAAATAAAATCACCCACGAACGTGGGTGGTTTTATTTTGGTGGAAATCAGCTTGCACTAATCGGGCAGAAAACAAACAGCAATTTACCGATTTAATACAACAGGTGAAAAGGTCAAACAATTAAAGTTGCAAAAAATTATATACATAATATGATATTATCAAATACACAACAGGTTCTTTTATGAAAAAAATTCTCATTTTTAGTATGTTATTTTTATGCGGATGTGCAACACCACATACAGGATTTGATGTTGAACAATTACGGACAAATGAAATATTGGGTGCAGGATATGAAAAACTAGATGGTAAATTATATCGTATATTTTGTGGTGGAAATGGCTATGCTAGTTATCAGTTTGTAAAAGATAATTGTATGCAAAATACCGCAAAGTTTGTAAATGATAATGGTTATCAATATTTTTCAATGTTAGCAAATACAGGTGATACAGAAAAAAGCACAGGCGGTTATGTTTCTAATGGTGTTTTTGTTCCCTATGAAATAGTAAAACATGCCCAATATTATACAATTATGTTTTTAACCAAAAATGAAACTAAAACAGCATCAAACTTTTATAAAGTTTCGGATTATTACACACCAGAAGAAAAAAATAAAGATTAACCAATCCAAAACCGCCTCGGTATATTCGAATGGGGCGTCCCCTTGTAAATCTAGGCCGTTCGAACACTGATAAAATTTGGCGTTTTTTAATACGCTTTCTTTGAATCATTAAAAGTATTGTAAAATCAAAAAAAGCCGCCATTCGGCGGGTATTTTAGTGGTGGGAGTGGCTGGATTCGAACCAGCTCAGGCTTAAGCCAACAGATTTACAGTCTGCCCCGGCTCTCCAACTCCGGCGCACGCCCAATCTCTTGGTGCGGGCAGCGGGAAACCGAACGTACAAGAACACAATGAGTTGCGTTATTAGCAACGAATTGATGTTCGCATAGTGAGGTTACCCAACTTACCGACGCATCGTTATCTCTTGGTGCGGGCAGCGGGAATCGAACCCGCATTTCAAGCTTGGAAGGCTTGCATACTAGCCTTTGTACTATGCCCGCAACAAATTAAAGCGTGCCTATTATAATTCATATTTCAAAAAACGCAAGCGTTTATTCTGGCGCGCCATTTGGCGGTGTAATGTCAGATGCCCCCGTTTCATACACCGTTTGAAACACTGGTGCGCCCGCCGTACCATTGGGGTGCGGCAACGCGTGTGCACGATACATATTTAACAAGAAAAAGTACCAACTGTTTGGGTTATTCTTTGCAACCGTGCTGCGTCGATGAATTTTGTATATAAAACACGTGCGCGACAAATACCGCCATGCGTCCATATCGGCGGTGCGCCCCAAAAAGTACGAGAAATATTTTACATTACTGTTCAAATACGGAATCTGGCTGAACCAAATACGATGACACCATGGGTGATAGGTAAACAATACTGTCACAAACCAGTGAAAGAAAAAGTAATCAATCGCCCTGCGTTCGTGACGCCAATACTCTTCCAGAAACACACGTATGCAGCGTATAAAATAATTATTCGGCGCGGCATGAATAAAGAAATTCGACACATCTTTCTTGTTCGGATTTTGCAACATGAAAAACGTCTGCTTCATAATAAAGTCCGGTATTTTGTCCATCATCAGACACGATGCATCAATCCACGTGCCACCGTACATATCCAACAACGCCACGCGCACATAGTCCGAAAAATGGGCAGGCGCAATAATCCCGCGCCGATATTTATCCATAATATGTGCCGGAATATCTAAATACTGAGATAAATTTTTATCGGTAATAATTACCGTTTGCGGGTAAAAGCAAAATATAGAATCCAGCCCCATTTGAATAATTTCTGGGCGTTCATCTTGCAACCACATCGTCCATACGCGGTTGGCCGGCGAAACATCCAATTTGTATTTTGGGGTTTGGTGTGGCTGCATGCCCTGCACTATTTTTGTCACATACAAATATCGACGCAGGTAATCTTTGATTGCTGATTTTTTTCCACAAAAGATTCTGAGCCCCAAAAAGCGCACAAAACGATAACTGTTTTCAAATATTCTGAACATATTTACCAACCAATGTATAAACGCCCACCACAGCGGCGGGCGTCATTTGTTCAATCAGCGTTCTACGATTACACCTGTATTTTCACCACGATCTGATTTGGTCTCTATCGGCGGGAAACAGTCGCCCCCACTCTTTGGACAGCATGCAAACGAACCACCCAAATCTTTGAACTGTTCGTCGCCACAACAACCGTATTTATTGGGCTTTGTGCCATCACCGCACAGGCCCTTGGCAATATTGCTTTTGATTTCGGCAGCGATTTCTTCGGCTGTTTTTTCAGGTGCCGCCGGCTTTTCTTCTTTTAACACCACCATTGGTACAAAGCAAATATCACCATCATTCTGGCAACAATATTGCACACCATCAACCGTTGAAAACGTTTCATTTGGACAGCAACCATATTCGTCCGGCGCATCACACGCAGGTGCGGTTATTTGTTCGGGCGCACTGTTGGTGGTATTTGTGGTTGTACCCGACACATTTTTCAAACGCGCATTTGCGATTGTGCGACTGCCCCGCGCCGCGCCCGCGCGACGCATACACGTGTTACGGTATTTCGTACGCAGTTCAGATAATTTCGTCGCGTCTGCATCTGACATATTTTCATTCGCAGACATTTCTGTAATCTGGGCTTGCATATCAATGCACGATGTGCGTTCTGTGATATTTGTGTTCGTGCCATCGGCAAACGCCGGCATACATAACACAGCAGCAAATATTGTAGTCAGTATTGTTTTCATGAAATCAGTCCTCCAATATTTTTTCCAGTTTCAAGATAAAATCAATCGCGGGCTCTGACGCCTGTTGCAACTTGTCAATCACCTGTTGCGCAGCGGCCTGCATCTTGGCCTTTTTATATGTATCAACAACATCTTCAATTTCAACATCTGACATATATTCAACCGGCATCAACGCAACGGCAATTTGTGTTTCACGTACGGCCATTGCACGATATTTATCGCTGTGTTCCGCACACCCATTGTCCGCCAGACGATTATAAGTTTCGGCATTGTACATATGCTTTTCATAACCCTGTGAATCTTCGGGCGTCAGCTGTTGTTCCAACAACTGTTCAATACGTGTGCATGTTGCAATCGGTGTTGGGTTTTCAACAACCGTCATTTCTTGTACGGCGGGGCATTGCACCTTGTCCGGTTTCGCCATAATTCCGCCCAAGATATACCCACACGCAAACAGACCCGCCAACGCAATCACACCCCATACCTTGCGCGATGCTGGCACGGTGCACACAGGTGCGGCCACAGCTGTCTTTTTCGATTGTACTTTCTTTGTTGTTGCTTTTTTCATTTGGTTCTCTCCCTCTGCTCTCTGGTTTTTATTATTTTACGATTCCGTCTTGGATTGTGATTTTTCTGTCTGCACGCGCCGCCAGATTCATATCGTGCGTCACAAACAGCATTGCCATTTTATTCTTGCGCACCAAATCCAATAACAATTCAAATACAGCGGTCGCATGCGCGGGGTCTAAACTGCCCGTTGGTTCGTCCGCCAACAGAATTTCTGGATTATTCGCCAACGCACGTGCCACAGCCGTACGCTGTTGTTCACCACCCGACATTTCCCCCGGCAGGTGCGACGCACGATGTGCAACATTTGCCACCCGCATCAGTTTCATTGCGCGCGCATTTGCAGAATTTTCGTCCACACCATTTGCCAACATTGGCAACATAACATTTTCCAACGCGGTAAAGTCAGACAGCAAATTATGCCGCTGGTACACAAATCCGATTTTCTGGCGACGTGCAATCGTACGCGCATCTTCGTCCATGCGCGATGTGGCGACGCCGTCCAACAAAATACTGCCCCCCGTTGGTTTGTCCAGCAATCCAACACATTGCAGCAATGTGGATTTACCACTGCCCGATTGACCGACCAAGGCGATAATTTCACCACGATGCAAATCAAACCCACCACCGCGCAAGATATGCAATGGCTGGCCACCTTCTATGAATGTCTTTTTAATATCGCGCACCGACAGGACAACATCTGATTTGCGCACACGTGATAAAGAACTTAAAATATTTGCCATCAGATTTTTCCCCTTCTATTCATTTCGCAATACATCAACGGGATCGGTGGACGCCGCCTTCCATGCGGGATACAATGTTGCCAAGAACGCCAGCGCAATCGCCAGTGCCGCAATTCCAATAACCGTTGACGGCACCAGTTTCGATGGCAATTCCGACAAATAATACAATTCAGACGGAAACAAATCACGTCCCGTTATCCATTGAAAGAATTGACGTATTGGTTCGATATAAATTGCAACAACAACGCCCAACACCGTGCCACAGAACGCACCAATCACCCCAATACTTGTCCCCGACAGAACAAATATTTTCATCATGGATTTACGCGATACACCAAACGTACGCAGCACGGCAATGTCTTTGTTTTTATCTTTGACCAACATAACCAACGACGACACAATGTTAAACGCCGCCACAATCACAATCAGCATCAGAATCAAAAACATCACATTTGATTCAACCTGTAATGCACCAACAAACCCGCGATTTAATTCACGCCAATCGCGCACAACAAATCCGTCCGGCAACAGACGCGCCAACGCATCGCGTACGGCGGTTGTATCTTCGGGATTGCGCAAGAACAGGTCAATATGCGTTACCGCATTTCCGATATTCAAATATTTCTGGGCTGTTTCCAGTGGCATAAATATATACCCTGAATCATATTCGTACATTCCCATAAAGAATGACGACATCACCGGATACGCCATAATGCGCGGCATTGTGCCAAATGGTGTTGGTGTCGCACCCGATGCCGATACCAGTGATACTTTGTCCCCCATACCAATACGCAAACTGCGTGCCAATGACGCACCCGCCACCAATTCGCCGTCGTGAATTTCTGATAATTTTTTACCATATATCTTTGTTCCGGTTTCTGTTTTCGCCGCCAAATCCGTCATACGAATACCGCGCACCATTGCACCAGTATTATTACCACCGGCGGTTGCCATCACCTGCCCTTCGGCAATCGGAACAATACCGGTTGCATGCGCGGCAACAACCTTGTTCTGTTTCATTTTATCAATCAGATAATCGTAATCGGTAATTGCACCATCTTGGTGATAAACAACAACATGACCGTTCATACCAACAATACGCGACAGCAGCGTTTCATGAAATCCGCCCATCACCGACATCACAACAATCAACGTTGCAACACCCAGCGTAATACCAATCAACGACACCCACGATATCACAGAACCAAACCCGCGCTTTTTTGCGGCCAGATATCTGAATGCGATTTTTCTTTCCAGTTTTGAAAACAACATACTTCTATACCTTATTCACTTAAAAACGCACGCAATGCATCACCAACCAGTGGCGTCATTTCACCCGATGGAATTTGTGCGGCATCAACAATAGAAATAATACGCGGCGACATAAATACCACCAATTCTGCAAACGGTGAAATCAACGTTTCAGGTGTCGTTACAAACGAATGCGTTGGAATACCAATTATCACATAGTTGTCACCAACACTGGACGGAATATTAAACGATGTCAGTTCGCCATTGCTGGTACGCAAAACGATTTTAGCATCGATTTTATTGCGCCCACCAAAATCACCATACTTACCCGTTGCGCCAACAATCAGGTCTGTTTCCAAGCGTTCTTCTTTGCTGCATTGACCAATATCAAAGCGTGACTGCCACCCATTTGGAATCACAAATTGCCCACGCGAAATCAGAACAACATTCGCCTGTTGCGACAAAAATTCTTGCAAGGTTTTTGTATTCACCTCTGGACTGACGACCAGTGCACGCCCCACCACCCCTGGGATTGACATCTTGATATTATTATCACCAAACGCCGGCAACATATTCATCCAAACAATCGGATTGTCTGTGCGCGGATACACACGATATACATCAATGTCCCATGCCAGCATATATTTTTTAGATGCAATATCGGCAATGATTCTGGAAACCTCGCGTTCGGTCTGGTAATTGCCTTCGAACACCAATGTCTTGTCGTTCCAGTCCACCAACAGATTACGTACATCTGCACCACGCATTGCATCAATCAATGCCATAATAATCGATTGATCGTGTGGCATTTTGACCAGCCATTTTGCACGATGCGTCAAATGAATTTCACCCGCGTCCGCATCATATGAATAATACGCACGTCCCATTTTCGCCATCAGTTCAACCGCATCAGCCAACGTCCCTGCGGAAATAGACCCAGATATTTTTTCATACATTTCTTCGTCGGCAACAACCGCAATATCTGACCCGTCCAACAGTTTTTCCAGTGCACGTTTAACCGTCAAATCACGAAATTCATAATCCGACACCGCCAATTCTGGCAACGCGTCCCCAGTATTCAGACGTACAATTTCAATCTTTTCTTCGGGCACAACCGATACAACCGTTTGATTGTCCCAGTTGACCTCGCACCGCTTTGGCAAATCCAACGAAAAGCGTCGCGCCGTATCGGTGGTCAACGCCGCCTTTTTCGGAAAAATAGGCACAGAATTTTCATCAATGACCAAATTATCAACGACCGTAACCGTATCATACTGTGGTTCATCATCACCGTTTTGGACGCACGCCGCCAACGCCACGCACACGCATGCCGCCCCCAGCATTTTGCCCAACCAATTATCGATTACTTTCATTACGCCTTTCTCCTTTGCTGCACTGCACAATATCAGATATTCATCAATCTTTCAAATTCTGCCAGTGTCATTTCATAAATCGGTTTCTGTGTCGGTGTTGTCAAATCCTTGACCCGTGCATAGTTTTCATTAAACCGATTTATCACCGAAATAATTTCCGGCGTCAATTCATGTTTCTTGTCCGCCACCAGACGACGACCATATTCGGCAACAAATTCCAACGTGTCCGCCGCAAAAAAGCGTCCAACATAGTTTTCAATCGCAATACCGCCCTTTTCCACACAGATGGCCGACATCATCATTGTCATCTGGTTGTAAAAGTTTGCCAGTTTTATAAAATTTGCAACTGTTATTGCCATGTTATTCTCTTGCTCCATTTTCCCCTATTATAAAAACTATTGCCCCATCAACGCAAATAAATTATAATGCATCATATGAGATTTATATACCTGATTTTAATAGCAACTGTGGCGGCATGCGCATCACCCAATCGTGGCAACATTGATGACGCAACTGTTTTGAATTGGGAAAATGAATCCGTCACGATGGAACAGTTCGTCCGTGATCACAAGGCGTGTCTGGGCGTGAACAAGCCATCGTATATGCCACGCAGCCGTATTTCAAAATTACTTGCCCCAAATCAAAGTGGCCAAATGCCCGACTGGGACGGTCTGTGGGTAACATTCCAATCGAACGAGTACAAAGACACCAGCCAGCGTTCATTACTATCCGTGCCACGCAACACAACATCTAAAACCGTCGGTGCATATCGCAAGTGTATGTTTAGACGCGGTTATTTATTGCGTGCCAGTTGATTTTTATTTTTAAGTCACACGCTTTCAAAACCCACCTTTTTGTGATATAATTGCCGGTATGAAACGGACAATTTGGTTTTGGGTTTATTTTATCGTTGCCATTGTTTTGGCAACCTACTTTTCTGTACGTGTTATTATGACCAGTATGGGGCGTGGTGACCTGTCGCGTGTGCGCAGCATTTCTATATCTGCGGACATTGCGGACAAGGATATGTCCGCATTGGCGGCGGCGGCGGCCGTTGCACCTGGGACATCGGCATTGACGGTCAATTTGAACCAGTTAAATCATCGTATTGGTGCGGTTGCGGGCGTGCGTTCGTCCGCGGTGCGCCGCTTGCCAAACGGTAATTTGGTTGTGCGCGTAAAATTATACCGCGCGGTTGCGCTGTGGACTGATGGCATGAATTATTTTCCGCTGTCCGCCGATGGCACGATTGTGAACCAACCCAGCGCAGAGCGCAAGGCCGGCACAGTTCTGTTTCGTGGCACGTTACCGAATGATATCAGCGAAATTACAACTGTTGCACATAACCTGATTGGCGATTTGAATTATATGGAATGGATTGAAAACCGCCGCTGGGATTTGGTTACGACCGGTGGCATTACAGTAATGTTGCCTGAAAAATCCCCCGATGCCGCGATTGCACAACTGATTGTATTGAACAAGAATCACCATATTTTGGATCGTGACATCAGTGTTATCGACATGCGCGACGACGCACGAATATTGGTAAAATAAGAAACAATGAACCTGTTTGATTCGGCTTTTTTATGTCTGGACATTGGCACGTCGGGTGTACGTGGCATGGGGCATCGCGTGCGTGGTGGTCGACTGGACAAATCCGCCGTATTCAGTGTAGACAGTTTTGATACCGTTTTCGCGATAAAGTCCGTTATTGACGAACTGGAACGTATGGTTGGCGCACGATTTGACGACGCGTATGTCACGGGTAATTTCGGCGCGTCTGTTTTTGACATGTCCGCCAAAAGTACAAAATGGAATGGCGAACATAAAATCACCGCATCGGACGTCCGCACACAAATCGCACAAATTGATGTCCCCGATGGTTACTTTCCAATGCATATCATACCGTTGCGATATGACACACCAACGGCACGCAATATGGTGTCGCCCATCGGGTACACTGATCGCCAGTTGATATCGGCATTTGGCACAATTATGTACCAACGTGATGCATTTGAACGCGTATCGACAAAACTGCGTCATGCGCATATTTTACCCAACAGTTTTTATGACCCCCAGTGGTTGCTGAATGCTGCCATGCGCCAGAAAAAACAGACCGTTATGTTTCTGGATTTGGGCGCAGAATTTACATCTGTGTCCATTTGGACGGATCGTGGGCCGGTGTGGCATGCCAAGATTCCATTGGGCGGGACACAGATATCACGCGATATCGCCGAAAAACTGCACATCGGATTTGATGATGCCGAACGTATCAAGCGCGCGGTCGCGTGTCTGTATCCCAAGGAAATGGACAGATTTACCCCCGCCGACACTGCATATGAGTTTTCACGTGGCGACGTAAACGATATATTCTTGCCACACATGGTTGAAATCGCATCGCAAATTGCGAACGCGTCCAGTGGCGCGATTGCGAAATATCACCCAACAAAAATCATTCTGACGGGTGGTGGCGCAACAACAGACGGTGCAACAGAATTTATTGAAAACGCATTTTCAATTCCGACTGAAAACATCGGCGGCGATGCATCGGTACGCGCCCTGTCCGCATTTATCTGGAATGCAGAGGCCGCACATCGTGGCGCATATTTGGCGCGACATGACCGTTGGGCACGACGCTGGGCGCGCATTACAAAATTATTTCACCATAAACAAAAACGCCGCACACAGTTTATTCCAATTATGCCCAGCACGCTGTGCTTTAACATGCGCAAGCAATCAACGTATTCAATGTTTCGCGCGGGTGGCATATCAATGATACACGTCGATATTATGGACGGTTTTTACGTCGACCGCGTTGCCGGCGGAATCCCAGAATTAAAATTGATTCGCGCCCACACCGACGCACATCTGCATGTACACCTGATGACCGAGAGTCCATCTGTCTGGGCGGCAGACGCCGTCGCGGCGGGTGCAAACACCGTAATTATGTCAACAAATACGTCCGGCCTGCGTGCGGCAGTGCGTGGCGTGCGCGCCGCGGGCCTGCGTGCGGGCGTTGCCATAAATCCCGAAACACCGGTTGATATATTAAAACCAATATTGCGCGAATTGGACGAGGTTATGGTTATGACCGTGCGCCCAGGGGCGGCGGGGCAAGAATTCCAAACCGATTGCCTGAAAAAAATTGAAATCTTGGCGGCAACACGTCGCCGCTATGGGTTAAAATTTGTAATATCTGTTGATGGTGGCGTGAACGATAAAACGGCACAAATGTGCTGGGCCGCCGGCGCGGATTTACTGGTCAGTGGTTCATATCTGGCGCGCAGTCCGGATTTCCCATTGGCGGTTCAGAGCTTGCTGAAAAAAACAAAATAAAAAACGGGGCGTATGCCCCGTTTTTTGAACACTGCGTTTTTTGCAAATCTGTTCAGACCTGCATAGGGATGTGGTTCGGAACCCTGCGATACAAGGCCCGTATACACGATGTGTTCATATGCACTTGCAACTGCACACACATTATTACGCACCGCGCGCGTCCGCGCCACAGGTCAGATTTCCTAAAACTACTTTATAACCAATTTGCGCCCCGCCCCATTTTCGGTCAGGTACACATGAATTGTATCCGCCGGCAAAATGTCCGCCGCAATGTCCGGCCATTCAATCAGTGTAATATCATTTGCAATCGCATATGGCAAACCAATTTCCACCAATTCCGATGCATCATTTATACGATACAGATCAAAGTGCGATATACCATCATAGTTCTGGACAATGGTAAATGTCGGGCTGGGCACGACGGTATCTGCCCCGCGCAGGGTTTGAATTATTGTACGTGCAATCTCGCTCTTGCCCATACCCAAATCACCATGCAATGCCACACACACCGGTGCATGCAGTTCTTTTGCAAAATCCCGTGCCCAGTCGCGCGTTTGTTCAACACTGTTCAATAAATATTCTTTCATCGCTGATTTTCACCCCCTATTACTTGAACCAGTGGCGTATATTCTGGCAATTTATATACATCAGTTTTTCCTGCCAGATAATCCAACATTTGACACGCACCTGCGGGCGTTCTGTATGGACTGCGCACACGATACATCACACCTTTCACACGAACAATATAATCTGCGGCATACCAATCACGCCACAATTGCGAAATATATAATCCGTTTATTTGAATTACTTCCTTGCGATTTATTTTGTCTGTTGTTTTTATCATTTTTTACTCCACTAATAACAAATCATCTTCCAGTTTATGAATCTGGTCACGCAATTCGGCGGCGTCTTCAAATTCCAGATTCTCGGCAGCGGTGCGCATTTTCTTGGTCAAATCCTTTATCTGTTTGCGTATGCTATCCGCGTCCATAACACCACCCGATTTGTCATATACAAAGCGGCGTGCCTTGTCTGTCTTGTCTGCTTTTTCGCCAACCTCTGCAAATACGGCCTTGGACACGGTTGTTGGTGTAATGCCATGCGCCGCGTTATACGCCATCTGCTTTTCACGACGACGCGCGGTTTCGGTCAACGCCGCATTCATAGAATCCGTCATAACATCGGCATACAGAATCACACGCCCATTTGCATTACGTGCCGCACGACCAATGGTCTGAATCAGCGAACGCGTCGAACGCAAGAACCCTTCTTTGTCCGCGTCCATAATCGCAACCAATTCACATTCCGGCACGTCTAACCCTTCGCGTAACAAATTGATGCCGACCAAGACATCATATTTCCCCAAACGTAAATCACGCAACAGTTCAATACGTTCCAACGTTTCAATATCACTGTGCAGATACTTTGCCCGAACACCATTTTCATTCAGGTAATCTGTCAACTGTTCCGCCATCTTTTTGGTCAACGTTGTAACCAGCACGCGACCAGACGTTTTCTTGATTTGCGCCAACAAATCATCAACCTGATTTTCTGTTGGACGCACATCACATTCTGGATCAAGTAATCCGGTTGGACGAATAACCTGTTCGGCGACGATACCGCCCGCCTGTGTCATTTCCCATTCTGCGGGCGTGGCTGATACAAATATTGTTTGTGGACGCAATGCGTCCCATTCATCAAATGTCAATGGTCTGTTATCAATACACGCCGGCAGACGGAATCCATACTGCGACAGCGTTTCCTTGCGCGCACGGTCACCACGTGACATCGCCGAAATCTGTGGCACGGTAACGTGGCTTTCATCAATAAATAAAATCGCATCACGTGGCAGGTATTCAAACAACGTTGGTGGTGGCATACCCGCCGCACGTCCCGACAGATACCGTGAATAGTTTTCAATCCCGCGACACGTCCCCGTGGATTCCATCATTTCGATATCAAAATTCACACGTTCGCGCAAACGCTGTTCTTCTATATACTTCATATTTTCATGAAAGTATTTCAGACGTTCTTCCAAATCAGTTCTGATTTGTCCGATTGCCTGTAACACGCTGGGCATTGGCGTTGCATAGTGCGTATTTGGGTAAATCGCAATTCTGTCCAGCTTTTGCAATTTTGCCCCCGTCAGGGTATCAAATTCCCAAATCTCTTCGATTTCATCGCCCCAGAATGACAGTTTCCACGCCCTGTCCTGTGAATGTGATGGGAATATGTCCAGTGTATCACCACGCACGCGAAAATCACCGCGCTCAAACGCCATATCATTACGTTTATACTGAATATCAACCAGCGCATGCATCACATCATTCTGGCCAATTTTATCGCCCACATGCAAAACCAGTTTCATACCAGAATATTGTTCCGGCGACCCCATACCATAAATAGACGACACCGATGATACAACGATAACATCGCGTTCTTCCAACATGGCACGTGTCGCACTGTGGCGCATACGATCCAACTGTTCATTGATGGACGCGTCCTTGTCAATATACGTGTCGGTGGTTGGCATATACGCCTCTGGCTGGTAATAATCATAGTACGACACAAAGTATTCAACATGGTTGTGCGGGAAAAACGATTTCATTTCCGTATACAACTGGGCTGCCAAGATTTTATTCGGTGCCATAATCAACGCCGGCCGCGACAGTTCCGCGATAACATTCGCCATTGTGAACGTTTTCCCAGACCCCGTCACCCCCAACAAAACCTGACTGCGCCGGCCATCACGAACACCCGCCACCAAATCAGAAATGGCGGCCGGCTGGTCACCCATTGGGGCGTAATTACTTTCCAGTGAAAATATGCTTTTTTTGTTCACACTATTATTGTAATTCATTATAATCAAATTACAAGGACAGAAGAGAATGGCATTAAAACCCAGATACAAGCGCAGAATAATATGGTCTGTGGTGGCGATTGTTACCACCGCGATTGTGGCATTGGTCATAATTCCGCCAATGATTACATTGGACAGTATGCGTGGCAAAATCGAACAGGCGATTGAAACCCAGACCGGAATCACCGCCCAAATAAACGGCAATGTGCATTTCAGTTTACTGGGACGCGCCACAATCGTTGCGCACGATGTTGTTATTCCCAATGGTCATATTGACGCGGTAATGTTTTCTGTGCCGTTGACACATATCTTTAATCTGGCGGACGCGCCATTGTCAGACCGCATAATCGTCGGCGGCGCGGAATTAGAAATCAGTTCATTGGACGCGCCCGATTTTGCGCATGCGGTTGATATATACGATTCCAACGTAAAATTCCATGGCAAAAACTATGAAATCCAGCGGGCAAAATTCATTGATGGTAAACTGGACGGCACGGTTCGCACACGCGACCACAAATACGACGTAGAATTTGAAAACGACGAATTTATAATCAGAAATTACAATAATAATTTGGAAATCACGGGACAACTGTTCTCGGACGGAACGGCGCGTGGACATTTGGACATTGAAACCGCAAACGTCAATGAATGGTTTGAATTTCGCACACCGCGCATCAACAAAAAAATCAAACTGAGTATGGATTTTAATTGGGACGGGGGTTCTGGGTTTGAATTTACGAATATTGAATCTGATAAATTCTCAGGCAGCATAAAATTATCGTCCGATGGTAATCGCGACATTCACCTGCGCGCAACTGATCTGGATTATGATTTTTCATTCTTGATGAACCCATCACGCCTGTACGCACGCACAACATTTGATTTAGATTTATACGGCAAATTGAAAATCGGCGGACGCACATTTGAACATCTGCGTCTGGACGCAATCGGCACGCATGATTTAATCCAGATATCGACAATCATCGCCGACAATATCGCAATCACCGGTGGCACGATTGACGCAAATGGTGCGCACGATATATTGATAAATATGCCGGTCGATGGCATACAAACAATGTGCCTGTTTTCTGGCACGCCTGACAAATGGACATGCAGCAAGTTTGCATATGGCAACATCGGCGGCAGCGTTGCGGTTGATCAGGATTCTTTTAATGCATTTTTGTCTGCCGACGAAAACATGCCCGATGCCGACAAATTGATTCGCGCGGCGCGCCGTTTGGGCACGCGCGGCGCATTAAACTTTCAGTTCAAAAATATCGCCGGCACATTTGATATTGATGGTGACCGTGTGGTTTCATCGTACACATTTGCGCAAAACAAAAACCTGCGTTGGGCAATGCCGGCGTTCAAATACCTGCCCGACTTTATGTTGGACGCGGCGGGCGATTTTACGTGGAATGGCGCAATTATGAAATTCGCACCGTATAATCAACAGTGGAATATCACAGTTGCAAAAAATCAGTTCTATTTATCAGGAAAAAGTTTCAAAGCATTACTGCCAGACATCAACCTGCAATCTGTAAATGATTTCGAATACACCATATCTGGAACATTTAATGACCGCAATATATCTAATCTGGAATTACAAATTGCGGGCCACAAATTTACCGGCACGGCCAGTGGTCGCAACATCACCCTGCGCACAGATACATTGAACATTGATGCATTCGCCAGCCAGTATTACATTGATAATTACGATGAATTGGAATTTTTAGGCCCGTCCCCACTGACCGTGCCATTCACGTTACCAGTAAACGTATCATTGTCCGCAGACGCTGTAATTTATAATGGCACAGAATATAAAAACTTTGTCTATGCCCTGAAACCAGACACACAAATATTGTCAATCACAGACCGTGCACGCGGAAACCTGTTGGCAACAATTTCGCGCAGTGACAACCAATACGATATATCGGCCCAATTAAATCGTTTCGTGATTGATGGGTATTTGCTGTCGGGACGCATGCCAATAAACATTCGTGATTCTGTGATTACCGCAGATATCAATATGAAAACCCACGGCATAATTGCGCACGACATATTCTATAATCTGGCGGGTGATATTGATATGATTGTCGATGGTGGTTATCTGATTGGATTAGGATTTGATAATTTTTATGCCAGCGCAAATCAAATCACATCATTCAATGCCGAATACGCATTGGCAGATGCACTGACCCATGGCGAAACAAAAATCAAGAATATGCATATTGTCGGCAAATATGATAACAGCGGTTTTATCACGTCGCGCCCACTGACACTGCAAATGCGGCACATTGATGCATACGGCGAATTTGATGTAGATAGCGGCAACATGACAGTTGTTTTGAATATGGTACTGCGCGGCACATCACCCACGCCCGCACCATTACGCCTGACCATTGCGCCCGACGGAACGCGTAATTATTCCCTGACTGATATTATGACTAATTTCGACAGTGGATTTATGCGCAGTTTTGTAAAAACGCATTCGCAATTCTAGTGTAATTGTTCCGATATTGCGCGACGCGCAATGTCGGACGTAATTATATTTCCGTATTTGTCAGACCACAATTTTCCATTATCTGTTCTGATGCAATGATACCCACCCGCCACCAGTTTAACATTACGTGACGCACGCATCAGTATTTTATCGCGCCCAATTAAATCCGCATACGGCGCGGCAAACGGGTGTAATAACCTGTCAATAAAACCACGCACACGATTGCGTGGCGCATACAGCACCCCACCCCGCAATACCAAATGACAAACATCATATTTGCCATAGTTTTGTTTCAGTACATGCGTCTGATATTCATTCAAACCCAATGTGTACGCTAATTTATCAATATCTGGTTTTGCGCGTGGCATATTACACCCCTTTGTATTTATATATGTGAATTATACCCGCACCGCGTCCATATTTTCATAGGTTTGATTTCATATAAAAAATCAGCCCGCATAACGCGGACTGAATAAAAACACAAAAATGTATTTTTTTAGTTTTTCTTGCGAACCTGAATGTGGTCTTCGCGCAGTTGCTGTTCTGTAACCGGCGATGGTGACCCCATCATCAAATCCTGACCACGTTGGTTGGTTGGGAACAACACAACCTCGCGCAGGTTTGGTTCGCGGCGCATAATTTGCACCAAGCGGTCAATACCAAACGCGCAACCGCCGTGTGGTGGTGCACCGTATTGGAACGCAGTGTACATTCCGCCGAACTTTTCTTTAACTGTTTCTTCGTCGTATCCAGTAATGTCAAAACATTTAACCATAATTTCTGGGTTAAAGTTACGCAAACCACCACTGCAAATTTCAGCACCGTTTAACACCATGTCAAACTGTGCCGCCTTGATAGACAGCGGGTCACGCGTATTCAATTCTTCCAATGTTGCCATCGGGAACGAGAATGGATTATGCGTAAACGCGATACCCGTCGGGGATTCTGGGTCTGCTTCAAAGAATGGAAATTCTTCAATCCAGCACAGGCGGAAATCATTTTCGTCAATCAGGCCCAAATCTTCGCCCAATTTGTTGCGCAGTTTACCCGCCGCCTTGGCCGCGTTGTCTGGCGCGTCACATACAAAGAACAACGATGCGTTGTCGCCTGCAATTTCATGCAATTTGGCAATGCGTTCCGCGTCCAGTTTCTTGGCAACTGGGCCTTTGGCCTCGCCCGCAAAGACGATATAGCCCAAGCCACCCAATCCCAGTTCTTTGACCGCATATTCGCCCAGTTTATCGAACCAACTGCGTGGTTTGTCGGCGGAATTTGGTGCTGGGATTGCACGAACAATCGCACCACCTTCAATCGCGTTTGCAAAGATACCAAAATCAGACCCGCGGAAAATGTCCGTCACATCAGAAATGATAATCGGGTTACGCAAATCTGGTTTATCAGAACCGTACTTTAACATTGCCTCGTCAAATGGAATGTGTGGAATGTCCGGACATACATTTGCATTTGGCACAAATTCACGAATGATTGCAGGAATCAATTCATTGCCCACCGCCTGAATATCAGGCAAATCAACAAACGACATTTCCATATCCAACTGGTAAAATTCCAGCAAGCGGTCTGCACGCAAATCTTCGTCACGGAAACATGGTGCAATTTGGAAATAACGGTCAAATCCAGAAATCTGAATCAACTGTTTGAACTGCTGCGGTGCTTGTGGCAATGCATAGAACATACCATGGTGATTACGTGATGGCACGACAAAGTCACGCGCGCCCTCTGGCGATGACACGGTCAAAATAGGTGTCTGAAATTCCGAGAAACCCATACCCCACATTTTATCACGCATAAATTTAATCATACGATTGCGGAACAAAATATTCTGATGCAACGATTCACGACGCAAATCAATATAACGATACTTCAAACGCAAATCTTCGGACACAGTATCATCATCACCAAACACTTGGAATGGCAAAACATTTGCGTTGGTCAAAACGTCCCACTTTTCCGCCTTGATTTCAATCGCACCGGTTGGGATTTTATCATTGACCGCGGACGCGTCACGCGCAACAACCGTACCTGTAATTTGAATTACAGATTCCGGACGCACACGTTCCAGTGCCTCGTCCCCACCGTCAAATACACACTGTGTAATTCCGTAATTATCGCGCAGGTCGATAAACAGCAATGACCCATGGTCACGCTTGCGATGAACCCAGCCCGACAGAACAACAGATTGCCCAACATTGGACGCATTCAACTCGCCACAAGTATGGGTTCTGTACTTTGATTTTAATGATACCATTTTGGTCCCTTTTTGTATTTTTTATTTCAGGACGCCAAAAGCAGATTGAATTTGGCACCCGAATGATTTTTACAGGGGCGCGGAATCCGCGCGGTGCCACCCTGATTTATAACTTTGTCTGGGTTTTGATTATTCCGTGGTTGTCAGTCACATCAACACAATCGCGCCCATAAAAATATCAGTAATTATAAGATGATCTTATATCTAACCTAATTACTGACGTAAATACTATAATGAAACTATACAAAAAGCAAGAATTATTAAAACAATAATGGCTATATCTATATATACCTCTAACCACCTAGTAATAGTATATAATACTTATCTATTCATTGTCTTCACAAATAGGTTCTCTATTCTCTATAGTTAAATATTTTTTTAACATCTTTGCTAACGAATTTGTGCCATGTAAGTTTGTAAAGCTTTGAACCTCTTTTAATGGAGCTGTTATAGTTTCACAATACTTTTTAGTATCCATCAACGGTTTTAATGCATTTTTACAAGAGTTCACCATTTTATTATATTCTTCTAAACCCTTCCATATATCATTACCAGAACCATACCTAGTATATACTTCACTATCTTTTTCCGCTAAAACCTGTGCCAATATATTCCGTGTTGCGCTTTTTTCTTCCTCTGTATTTTTTATTTCTTCGGTGACCTTTTTATCAACTTTCATACCCTTATATTTTGCACACGCCTTTGTAAAATCCTTAAACTTATACATATAAAATATTTTACCATTCGTACGTTTTATAAATTCTTTTACTAATTCATAGCGAGCACTTATACAATCGTGTTGCGGTTTCCACCACCAGTCATCTTTCTTATCTTCGGTCACAAAAATGATATTTTTTTGTTTTTAACAGCATAGGATAACATTTGCTTCCACAAAATAAAATCACCCGAAGAATTTTTTGCTTTATCTGAATCTTTAAACCCAGGACAGTAGATTCCATTTGTCGTTTTATAACGATACTCTTTTTCTATTTCTTCTATTTCAGCATCTGTAGATTCCTGACCAACACGCCCCTCATATAGTTTTTCAATTTTATTGACTATTGGGTCATTATATACATCTAATTTATTCTGTTTTGACTTTTTTTCTACTTCACTTTTTAGTATTTTCAGCTGCTGATTATCATGTAACAACTCATAAAGACATGATTCTTTATCTATTTTTAATAATTCGTCTATTAAACCGGTGATTCTATCACAACTTTTATTGTGTGTACAAATCTTTGATATTCTCTTAGTATAAAATTCCTCACCAACCTTATACGGTAACCATAATTGGTTATTCAGATTTTCCATAATTTCAAATACAACATCGCAAGTATTTTGAGAATATTCATATAAATTTAACAATATATTTGTATCAAAAACAATTATTGCCTCCGTCCATAATGCTTTTAATTCATCTGTACTAAGACGTGCAAACTCTCTGAATGTGTTTTTCATTATTTATTACCCTATGTCTTCATTTATTTTACATACACCAAAACATATTTTCAATCACAATGTACCACATTGATTACGGTTTAATTTTTTATTTTTAAAATAAATTCAATACGTTAGAACTTTAACATATCTACAAAAAAGTAAAAAATATGTTAAAAAAACAAAAAAAAGTTAACATATCCACAAAAAAGGTATAAAAAAGGTACATTTTTTACAAATATGTTAAAAAAACAAAAAAAAGTTAACATATCCACAAAAAAGGTATAAAAA
>OIZA01000155.1_pt1 | contig 40305 bp, 34 predicted proteins | sample 1588381 | NCBI WGS metagenome assembly OIZA01 (sample SAMN03283277) | human gut metagenome | biome: human-associated habitat; material: feces | host: Homo sapiens | place: Peru | collected 2012 | reverse complement strand
GAACAGAAATTGGATTGACATCGGCGTCATGGGCTGCTATAATGAATATAATAAATATTGTTATAACGAAGAAGGGACGTCAGGCCATGAAGAATAGAGGAAAACGGGCGGCGCTTGCGCTCCTCCTGCTGGGGGCCTTGCTTCTGCTGTCGGGCTGTGTGCAGGGGGATTTGAGCATCGTCGGCGTGGAGCCGGGGCAGCCGGGCCCCGAGAGCGGGCAGCTGCGGATTTTGTTTGCGATGAACGCGACATCAAATCCGCCGTCACCGACTATGACCATAGACAATGTATCGCTGAGCAACGTTTCGTTCACAATCACGAACGAGGATACCAACGAACAGACGGTGGTGACCAATCCAACGATCGATCAGGACCCTGCAATTTCGTATGCGCGGTTTGATGAGCAGGGAAAGATGATAGAGCATCAGTTGGGCATTCTGATTCCCTATACGTTGAAGCCGGGGCGTTATCGGGTGACGGATGTGGAAGGCGATGTGCTGTACCCTTCGGCTGACGGTGTTGTAAATCGTTCTCTATCTATAAATACGAGTTACAATACCAGCTTCACGATCGCGGCTCCCACGCCGACGCCGACGGCAACTCCGACGGCAACGCCGACAGCGACACCCACGGCAACGCCGACAGCAACACCGACAGCGACACCCACGGCGACCCCGACAGCGACACCCACAGCGACCCCGGATGACCCCGGAACTCCGGATACGCCCGATGATCCCGGTACCCCGGAAGACCTTGGAACTCCTACTGATCCCGGTACTCCGGCAGACCCTGGCACCCCGGATACCCCACAGGTACTTGGTGCAAGACGCCGCAGAATGGTGACCATCGAGGATGAGGCAGTACCTCTGGCGGACAGAGCAGTCCTCGGCGCATCCAGACGTCCGCAGACCAGCGATGATTCTGATGCCTGGAATCTTGGCTTTGGACTTTCCCTGACAGGATTGGGAGCATGGCTTGTCCTTAAGAGAAAGCAGTCATAACGATTTAAAGTGTATTTACCATAAACAATCAAGGAAAGAAGAGGTAAAACAAATGAAAAAAAGATGGATGAGTCTTGTCCTGACAGTCATCATGGTACTGAGCCTTGCAGGCTGCGGCAAGAGCACGGAACTGTCTTCTGTAAGCCGTGATCCTTCCACTGATGACGGAACCGTATGGTTCGACGAAGAGGCGGTAGCACTGGCAGGCTCCGTACGGAGAGCCGGTATGAGCGAGGCAGAGCTTGCCCGTGCAGATGAACTCCGCGCCATGGCAACCGAGGCACTGGATATCGTAAATGCGAAGAGAGCAGAGAACGGTCTTGCAGCACTGACCTGGAGCAACGGACTGGAGTCCTGCGCCATGGTAAGAGCACAGGAAGCAGCTTCCAAGTTCTCCCATACCAGACCTAACGGAACGGACTGGTATACCGTGAACAGTGAACTGATGTGGGGCGAGAACCTGGCGAAGGGTTATGACTCCGCACAGAGTGTGGTAGATGCTTGGATGGCTTCTCCGACACACGCAGCGAATATTCTGGCAGGCGATTTCACCACTTGCAGCATCGCAGTCTATGAGACGAACGGCAAGCTGTATTTTGCCCAGGAGTTCGGCTATTAAAAAGGTATTTCTTATCATGAGGGGATAGAGATAATATAGGAGAGAGTTGATATTTTTAACGGAATATTAACTCTTTCTTTGTCTCTGAAAGGTAGAATGATCCCTTAAAAAATGGTAAAATAATACCGATATATAAGAAAAGCATCTCTGCAGATAATCACCGACTTGAAATGGAAGAAAGGCATTTGGCCTTAGAGGTATCCGGGCGCTGCCGGATACGTGGTCGCTTTGCAGAGTGCAACGGAAGATAGTAAATAACAAAAACGAACGCAGCGCAGAAATGGGGACATATGAGTACGAAAGCATCACAGAAGGGCACAAAGGCGCAGGCATCCGGAAAGACGACGATCCGGGAACGCCTGCAAAAGGCAATCAGTAAACTGGTACTGTTCTCGATCATCCCATTGGTCATTCTTACCGTGATCCTGAATCTGTCCAGTACCATGAGAACACTGGAGAACGATATGCTGGTGGTCGCTGAGATCTCGGCAGATCGTATCAGCGAGGAATTACAGGTGACCACAACCATCGTATCCGAACTCGGATGCAGCTATCAGCTGTCTTCTCCCGTATTTACCCAGGAGCAGAAGCAGCAGTTTATCAATCAGCGGGTGGAATCCTACGGAATGGTAAGAGGTAAGCTGATCGGATCCAACGGCATCTGCGCCTATGACGGAACGGATTACAGTGAGCGTGATTATTTCAAGAGATCCATGCAGGGTGAAGTCGTGGTATCGGATCCTGTGATCTCGAAGACAGACGGTAAACTCAGTGTCATCATTTCCGCGCCGGTATATGCAGACGGAGACAAGAGCAACGATATCGTAGGCGTGGTATTCGTTGTGCCGGATCCGGGATTCCTGAATGATATTACGGCGGCAATCTCTGTCAGCAAAAATTCCGAGTGCTATCTGCTGGGTGCCACCGGTATTACCATTGCCCACAGTGATTCTGCCATTGCACAGGAGCAGAAGAACAATAACGAACTGTCCCAGACAGACAGATCCTTACGGGGCATTGCAAAAGTAGAGCAGGAAATGATGACCGGTGCCACCGGTTATGATACTTATACCAGAAACGGTATCATTACGATTCAGGCGTATGCACCGATTGAAGGCACCAATGGCTGGAGCGTGGCGGTAGATGCACCGTTGACGGATTTTTTAAGCTCCACCATCGCATGTGTAGTCATTGGAGTAGCTGTAGGCGTTGTGGCAGTGGTTTTCAGTATGCGAAGGGCAAAACAGATTGGTCAGAATATCGGTGAGCCGGTAGCAAAATGCACCGAGAGATTACGTCTGCTGGCAGAGGGTGACCTGCATACTCCCGCACCGGTGATCCAGACACAGGATGAGACACAGGTTCTGGCGGAAGCTACGGCGGTACTGTCAGGTAATTTACAGAAAGTCATCGGCGATGCGGATTATCTTCTGGGAGAGATGTCCGAAGGCAATTTTGCCATCGCAACGAATTCGCCGGAAGCTTACGTGGGAGATTTCCAGGGATTACTGGATTCCATCCGCAAGCTGAACCGCAAGCTCAGTGAGACCTTAAGCGAGATCAAGACCGCAGTGAGCCAGGTATCCCTGGGAGCGGGACAGATGGCAGATGCGGCACAGGGTCTTGCAGAAGGCGCTACCGATCAGGCCGGTTCCGTGGAAGAATTGCAGGCAACCATCACGAATGTGACCGAGATCGTCGAGAAGAATGCAAAAGCACTGGGCGACTCCTATCAGAAAGCAATGGAATATCAGCAGCAGGCTAAGGACAGTGGAGCGGAAATGAAGGGTCTGACCGATGCCATGCAGCGCATCAATGACACTTCCAAGCAGATCAGTGATATCATCGGTGAGATCGAAGATATCGCTTCCCAGACGAACCTGTTGTCCTTGAATGCCGCTATCGAGGCAGCCAGAGCCGGAGAGGCCGGAAGAGGATTTGCTGTGGTGGCAGACCAGATCCGGAAGCTGGCAGATGACAGTGCGCAGTCGGCAGTACATACCAGAGAACTGATCGAGACCTCCCTGCAGGAGATCGAACATGGCAACCAGATCACGGACAAGACGGCCGAGGCATTGCAGAAGGTCGTGGAGGGTATCGAGGATCTGGCCAATGAGTCCAAGAAAGCCATGGAGGAATCCAAGGCACAGGCAGATGCCATGATGCAGATCGAACAGGGCATTGAGCAGATCTCCACGGTGGTACAGAACAACTCCGCTACCGCAGAAGAGACTTCCGCGACCAGCGAGGAACTGTCTGCGCAGGCCACCAACATGAATGAACTGACTTCCGCATTCCAGTTAAGGGAATAAACGAACTGAAATAAGAAATACATACATAACAAAACGGTGTCTGAGGGGAGGAAACAGACACCGTTTTGTTTCTATATCAGATATGTGGAAGGTTATTTGCGATATCTTTCCATGATGGTGAGAATACGTTTCATGGCATCGACGGCAGCATCGTGATCCTGAGAGAAATTCACACGGAAACTGTCGGTACAGCTGGCACCGAATTCGGTACCGGGAGTAATGGTGACACCGGCCAGCTCTCTGACCACTTTTGCAAAATCCGTAATGGAGATATCCAGAGGAGGAAACTTGGGGAACAGGTAACTTCCGGCATCGGTAGGACGCACCTCCACACCGGGTACTTCCCGCAGAAGTGCTACGAGATCATCCCGGATCGCCTGATGCTTTGCAATACGATCAGCCATAAATCCTTCCGGCTCCGAGAACCAGGTGTGGAAGACGGCCTGGCAATAACCGGCACAGCGAAGGGAAACGATGGCCTGCAATTTCTCCATACGGGTAATCACGGATTCACTTCCGAAGGCGACACCGAGACGGAAACCGCTGAGGGACTCTGTCTTGGAGGGACCGATAATGGTGACCATTTCCTCGGGGAGATCTTCCAGTGCACACAGATGGGTGTAATCTTTCCCATCAAAAATCTGGCGGGAATACAGTTCATCTACAATCAACGAGACATGATATTTTTTCGCCAGTTTCGCGATGGAATGGATTTCCTCAGAGGAGTATACGGCTCCGGTAGGATTATTCGGATTGGAGAACAGGAACAGGCGGATCCCCTCCTTGAACCGCTCCTCCAGATAAGCCAGATCAATACCGGAACCGTCTTTTGCGTGGAAATAGTCTATGGGAATGGGAACCGGGGTACATTCAAAAAATTCTGCCAGCTTTCTGTTGGCGAAATAGTCGGGTTCTACAATGGCGACCTTATCTCCGCGTGCAGCCATGGAACCGATAGCCAGAAACAGAGCCCCCTGAGTACCGGGAGTCATAATAATGTTTTTGGAGGGATCAATGGTAGCATGCGTAAAAGCGGTAAGCTTGTCGGCCAGTTCTTCACGGAGCGTCATTTTTCCGCGGTATTCGGTGTAAGCCTGTCTGCCCCCCAGCTGAAAACCTTCTACAAAAGCTTCCAGACTTCCGGGTAAAGGCTCAAAAGCATCTACATCGCCGTGAGAAAATTCTACTTTTCTTCCTTCCAAATGTTCACCGCGCAGATCCAAAGCCACTTTTTTCTGCAATGCTTCCTGTCCGGGAGCGTTATCCACTCCTAATTTCGCAAATTTATCCAATAACAAATCCATGTACATTCCCTCGCTTTCTGAAAAGTTATGGCTTGATTATAGGCGCAGACAGACTTATAATCAAATACAAATATTTGTATATAACTTATAGGAATCAGTTATAAGTCGGGAGGAGGATTTATGCAGGAATATGAATATGTCTATCAGGTGTATAAGGAGAAAAGTTTTTCCAAAGCTGCCAGGAATCTTTTCATTTCGCAGCCGGCGCTGAGCGCTACCATTAAAAAAATTGAAAACCGGCTGGGCGTAAAACTGTTTGAACGGACCACCACTTCGGTGACATTGACGGAAGCAGGGGAGGCCTATGTGGAAACAGCCCGGAAAATCATGGAACTGGAGACGGATTTGTCGGTCTATCTGGAGGACCTTGCCAACTTAAATACAGGAAGACTGGTATTGTCCGGAACCGCTTTTTTCTGCTCCTATGTGATTCCTCCGGTGGTGGCTGCCTATCAGAAAAAATATCCGGGAGTAACTTTGGAAATGATGGAGTCGGATTCCCTGCTGCTCTATCCCATGGCAAATGAAAATGATCTGGATCTTATTGTAGATGCCGGCTATTTTGAGGAAGAAAAATTTGAAGTGCAGACACTGTTTACAGAGCATATTTTATTGGTCGTTCCCATGGCAATGGTAACGACAAGGCAGCAGAGGGAAATGGCACTTACTGCGGAGGATATCAAAAAAGGAAGATTTTTGAAGCCGGAAGTAAAGGGCATTTCTGTAAAAGAGTTTGAAGACTGCCCTTTTCTGTTACTGAAAAAAGAACACGACCTGTATCATCGTGCCATGGCGATCTGTGAGGAACAGGGAATGGCACCGGAATCCCTTCTTCATTTGAACCAGCTGATGACGGCATATTCTCTGGCATGTCAGGGAATGGGACTGACTTTCGTATCGGATACGCTGGTACGGCAGAGCCACATTCAGGCAGATGTGGTGTATTTCAAGCTGAATGTGCAGAATGAAACGCTGACCAGCAGAGATGTCTTTGTTGCTTATCGGAAAAACCGGCATATTACAAGGGCTATGAGAAGCTTTATAGAGCTGGCGCAGAAAATATACTATAACTATTCGAATAACAGATCAGAGTAACTTATTTGATTTGATTATAAGCAGATAAGCAATTCCAATAACGGAATTTCGGCAAACCATTGACCCGGACAGCCAGAATGCTATAATGAGCAAAAATAAGATGCAGTGTCGGATAACGGATCCGCAATGCATAGAAACGGAAGGGAAAACATATGAGCAGAATTGGTTTACTGGGTTGCGGAAAAATCGGCGGTATGCTTTTAGAGGATATCTTACAGGGAGAAAAACATCAGGTGACCTTTATTCAGGATCCCTTTTGTGGTGATAAAGGGCAGATCCCGGTGGTATCCAAGGCAGACCCCAGACTTTTGGAACAGACGGATCTGGTGATCGAGACGGCAACGGCTGCCGTATTAAAGGAAAATATTGCGTTGATCCTGAAATATTGCGACTTAATGCTTTTCTCTGTTACCGCGTTTTCGGAGGACGCTTTTTATGAAGAAGTGAAAAGACTTATGGAAAAATATCATCATAAGGTCTATCTGCCCCATGGAGCGATTCTGGGTGTGGACGGAATTGCAGACGGCAGACAGCTGATCACATCGGTAGATATTACGACGACCAAGAATCCGAAGAGCCTTGGCAGAGAAGACACGGAGAAAACAGTCGTCTATGAAGGCTGCACCAGAGGCGCGTGTCAGGCTTATCCCAGAAATGTCAACGTGCATGCAACAGTGGCATTGGCCGGTATCGGCTTTGACAGAACCCATTCCAGAATCATATCCGATCCGTCCGTATCCACCAATACCCATGTGATCCGGGTGGAAGGAGAAGGGATTCATTTTGAACTGACGATCAGCAGTTTCTCTACCGGAGGAGTCACCGGAAAATATACGCCTTATTCTGCGGTGGCAAGCATGCATAAGGTATTGGATGATGCAGAAGGCTTCCGCTTTGTATAACAGAAAATAAAAGATAACAATGCAGCACTCCTTCCGGTTGGCAGGTCAGAGTGCTGTTTTTGTTAAAAGGAAAGGCAGGGATGGGGAATGTTCCGATATGACAGAGAGAAATGCATTCATTGTGGATTATGTGAAAAGGTCTGTTCTTACAGGACGGGAAATATCAGATATTCCAAAGACGGGGTGACTTTTGAACAGCAGGATTGCTTTCAGTGCGGACAATGCATCGCTGTCTGCCCGGCAGGTGCTCTTTCCAATGATGCCTATGACAGGAAAGAGTGGATGGAAAAAAAGGATGCGCCCAAGGAAATATCTCCGGAACAACTTCAGTTCGCCATGGAATTTCGAAGAAGTATCCGCCTTTTTACGGACCAACCGGTCTCCAAAGAGACCTTACAGCAGGTGATCAATGCCGGACGTTATGCCCCCAGTGGAGGGAACCGTCAAAAACTTCGTTATATCGTGTTACAACAGGATCTGGAAGAATTCCGCAGGATAGTTGTCGACGGATTTGCCGGACTGCAGAAAAGCGGAGAACTGGAGAAAATTTTAAATTACCAGGAAGGTTATCTGGCAAAATGGAAAGAGATCATAGAAGAAGACCGCTCGGGGAACCGGATTCATGATCGTTTCCTGTTCCATGCGGGAACCGTGATCTTAACCTGTGGACCGAAGATCAGTACGTTAGAGGCAGGCATGGCCTTACAGAATATGGATCTTGTGGCTAATGCTCTGGGACTTGGTTGCTGTTACGTGGGGTTCCTGCGGACAGCAGCAATCCATCTTCCGAAGGTCAGGGAGTATCTGAAACTGCCGGAAGAAGAGCTGTTGTTAAATGGAATGGTGATCGGCTATCCGGCCATCCGTTTTCAGCGGACCACGATCAAGCGGCCGGTGAATATCACTTTTCGGTGAAAGGAGAAACTCGTAGTATGGTAGAAAATTTACAAAAAGGCTTACAGCTCCTTCAGAAAGAACAGGGAGAGATGGAACAGCTGCTACGTCAGCTGGTAAAGATAGAGAGCCCCTCTGCGGTAAGAGAGGGAGTCGATCAGGTAAGTAACTGTATCAAAGAAATGCTCCTGAACAGGGAAGAAATGCCATTCTGGAGGCGGCACACAAAGTCATTGCGGTGGAGCAGCTGACAGATTTTCAGGGAACGACATATAACTGTGGAGTCATACACGGAGGAAAAACATCCAGTACGATTCCGGACGAATGCAGGGTGGACATCTGTGTGCGCTTCCGGGAGAAAAAGGCAGCGGATACAGCGATGAAAAAGTTACAGGAGATTGCGGAGCGAACCTATATCCAGGGAACAACTACGGAGATGATAGTGACAGCAGCTCCCCATGGACCGATGGAGGATACAGAGCAGAACCGGAGATTGTTTGAAAAATACCGACAGGCGATGGAGGAAACAGGAGGAAGCCCGGTGACACCGTATATGGCGGGAGGTGCTTCGGATTCTTTCTATACGACGGAGGCACAGGTACCGACCATTTGCGGAGTGGGCATCCGGGGCAGTGACAATCATAGCCCCAAGGAGAGAGCACTGAAGGTATCACTGACAGAACGGACCCAGGCATTACTTGCAACGATCTGGAACTTATAAGAGGAGAACGGAAAGGAGTCGATAGTATGGAGATCAGAGAACTGGTGGAACAGGAATACGAGGCAGCGGTGGAGCGCAGACATTATATTCACAGACATCCGGAGCTGTCATTTCAGGAATATAAGACGACGGACTATATTCAGAAGCTTATGGAAGAATGGGGAATCCCGTATGAACGGTTACAGTCCGGCTCCGGAAAAAGTACCATGCTGCGCTGCCTGAACCAACTGGAGAAGTGCAACAAGGGAGAGATCTATTATAAAGGAGTGCCGGTATCGGACAAGGATGTAAAGATCAGTGATCTGAGGGCACATGTGGGAATGGTATTCCAGCACTTTAACCTGTTCCCGCATCTGACGGTAATGGAGAACATCATTATGGCACCCATGCGGGTGAAAAACATGAAGCGTGAGGATGCGGAGAAGCTTGCGGAGGAACTGCTCCTGAAGGTGGGACTGTTAGACAAAAAGGATGAATATCCCACCAGACTTTCCGGAGGACAGAAACAGAGAATTGCCATTGCCAGAGCACTTGCCATGAACCCGGATGTAATGTTGTTTGATGAACCTACTTCCGCACTGGATCCGGAGATGGTGGGAGAGGTGCTTCAGGTTATGAAAGATATGGCAGAGACCGGTATGACCATGGTCATCGTGACACATGAGATGGGATTTGCCAAAGAGGTGGCATCCAGAGTGGTATTTATGGATGGCGGCGGAATCCTGGCACAGGGTACTCCGGAACAGCTGTTTACCGAATGCGAGAATGATCGGGTGAAGAACTTCCTGAACAGTGTTTTATAGAGGACAGACAACTTAAGAGAGGAATGGTGAAGTAAATGAATAAAACAATAGAATTAATGATTCAATATAAGAAACTGTTATGGAGTGGTATTGCGATCACTCTGGTGATCTCTCTGGCAGCAATCCTGCTGGGTCTGGTACTCGGTATTCTGCTGGCCATCATGAAGATCTGCCGGTTCAAGCTGTTGAATAAGATCGCATCCGTCTATGTGGAGGTCGTGCGAGGGATTCCGGTTATGGTTATTTTGTGTATGTCCTATTACGGGACAGCACTTTTGGGAATCCGCTATCCCAGTGTTCCGCTGTTTGGAGGTGCCTGTACCTCGGATCGTCTGATCGCGGCAGTGATCGGCCTGGCACTGAATGCCGCGGCCCAGATCTGTGAGATCGTCCGCGGTGGTATCCAGTCCATCGATTTTGGCCAGACGGAAGCGGCACTTTCCCTTGGCATGAGTGGAAAGGACACGATGTTCAAAGTCGTACTTCCCCAGGCTGTCATCAACATTATTCCTTCTCTGGGCAATGACTTCGTTAACATGATCAAGACCTCCTCCAATGTTACCATTATCGGTCTGGCAGATCTGATGTATGTGTCGAACCTGATCCGGGGCCAGAGCTACCGTCCGTTCGCTCCTTTCGTGATTGTCGGAGCTATTTACTTCATCATGACATACAGCATGTCGTTCCTGGTAAAGAGATATGAGAAGCATATTACCAAGAGCAGACAGAGATAGGGGAGGTGCAGGAAATGAATATCAGTGTGGTAAATACCGTATTCCTGTTTGCGGCCACAGCTATGATCTTTTTCATGCAGGCAGGATTTGCAATGCTGGAGACCGGGTTTACCCGGGCGAAAAATACCGGCAATATCATTATGAAGAATGTAATTGATTTTGCCATCGGAAGTGTGGCCTTTACCTTGGTCGGCTTTGGCCTGATGTATGGAAACGGACTCCCGGTAATCGGTGATATTGCGGGAATAGCCAGTGCCAAAAATTATGGAACGGCAATGCTCCCGGAGGGCATACCGTTTTTCCTGTTCGTCATTTTCCAGACGGTATTTGCGGGAACCGCAGCAACCATTGTCTCAGGAGGTATGGCGGAACGTACCAAATTTTCCGCATATTGCATTATTTCACTGGTGCTCAGCCTGTTTGTCTATCCTATAGAAGCAAGATGGGTATGGAGTAACCAGGGATGGCTGCATATGTTAGGGTTCCATGATTTCTCCGGCGGCACGGTGGTACATTTGTGTGGCGGCCTGACCGCATTGCTGGGAGCCTGGTTCTTAGGACCCCGTATCGGAAAATATGATAAGGAAGGAAAACCGAGGGCAATTCAGGGACACAATATTGCAATAGCGGCGCTGGGACTGTTCATTCTCTGGTTTGGATGGTTCGGATTTACCGGAGGCATGATACAGGATCTGACAGCGGATTCGGCAGAAATTCTGGGAAAAGTACTGGTGAATATGAACCTTTCTGCAGCCACCTGTGTCTGTACGGTTGTGCTTACGACCTGGATCAAATATGGGAAGTCCGATGTCCCGTTATCATTGAATGGTATTCTGATGGGACTGGTGGTCATCACCCCGGCAGCAGATACGGTATCTGCGGGATCGGCAATGCTGATAGCGGTTCTGGCAGGCGTCGTTATGGTATTCGGTGTGGAATTTGTGGATGAAGTGCTGAAGATCGATGATCCGGTCGGCGCATTTACGATTCATGGGATCGGTGGTGCTATGGGAACGCTGCTGGTTGGATTTTTCTCTGATGGTACCGGAACCGGTGGCTGCAGGGGGCTTTTATTGGGAGGCGGCCTGGAGGTACTGGGAATCCAGTTATTGGGAGTCATTGCTGTCGCAGTCTGGGTTGGCGGTGTCATGTATCTGATCTTTCAGGCAGTGAAAAAGAGTAATGGACTTCGGGTGGAGCCGGAAGATGAACTCATCGGTCTGGATGAATCCGAGCATGCACTGGGAAGTGCCTATCCGAACTTCACATTGCTTCCGGATGCCACGGAATATTTCTATATCGGTGACAAAGTAAAGCAGATTGAACTGACTTCCAGAGACGAGACTCCGGAAGATGAGACGACAGAGAAAGCGGCCGTAGCAGAAGAGGCAGCCCCTGCCGGAGCGGAGAATAAGAAAGGACTGAAACTGACGCAGGTAACGATCATCTGCAATCAGGCAAAGCTGGAGGCATTGAAGGAAGGCCTGAATCAGATCGGCATTACCGGTATCACCATTACCAATGTCATGGGTTGTGGTGTGCAGAAGGGACGCAACAAATATTTCCGTGGTATTCCGGTAGGAATGCAGTTGCTGCCGAAGGTTCGTGTGGATGTGGTGGTATCGAAAGTGTCGGTTGCAAGAATTGTTGACGTAACCAGAAAAATACTCTACACTGGAAATATCGGTGACGGCAAAATCTTTGTATATGATGTGGAGAATGTTATCAAGGTAAGAACCGGTGAAGAAGGATATGCTGCCCTGCAGTACAGTGACGTGATCTGGGATGAAAAAAATCCGGACAAATCCTGATAAGAACAAAGTTGTGAAGAGGAAGGACAGACAAAGTGGCAGAGTTACAGACTTTAGCGAAAGCATTGGATATTTTGTTACTGTTAGGAGAAGAGAAGAATGGCCTGTCGGTGGAGGAAATCGCCGGCCGGCTGGAGATTCCCGAGAGTACGACGTATCGTTTGCTGCAGACGTTGGAGAAAAAGGGATTTGTGGAACGGGAGAGCCGTGGCAGTCTGGTGTTAGGGTACAGCATCTTAAATCTTGCACGGGACACTTATGAGAAGATTGACAGACAGCTGGGACTGGCAGCATCCGCTGTGATGGAACAGCTGACGGAAGAACTGTGTGAGACCAGTATTTTGTCCGTGCGCAGCAGTGTTTACTCGACAGCACTGCTCAGTATTCCCTGTAAGGAAAGGATCCGTTTTGTGGCAGATGAGAAACGCCTGATGCCGGTTCAGCTGGGAGCCTCCGGAAGAGCAATTCTTGCCTATGAGAGCGATAAGGTATATCAACAGGTACTTTCCAATCTGAAAGATAAGCAGGAACAGAAAACGCTGGAGGAACGTATCTGCTTTACCAGAAAGCACGGCTATGCCATTTCGAGAGCGGAATTCGATGAAGGATCTCTCGGTATTGCGGTTCCGGTATATGATCTCAGCGGGAGAGTCTGTGCCAGCCTTGGCATCGTAGGACCGGAATACCGGATCCGGGAGGCAGAGATCGAGAACCGTATTGTCCCGAAGCTTCAGGAGGCCGGCAGAGCCATTACACAACAGCTGAACAAATAAATTATCACACCATGATAATAAATTCGAAAATGTTATTGACAAATAGAAAAAAGATGTTAAACTGGAATCAAACAAAAGAAATATAGTGCAAATGAGTATTTACGACAAAGGAGTCAGGGAGGAATCCCCGGCTCCTTTTTTGTATACGGGACACAGAGAAGCATACAGACCGGGAGAGGAGAATGTTATGAAAATTTTAGTGATCAATCCAAACAGTGACGAGCATACCGATGAGGTAATGAGACAGAAAGCTGCGGCTTTTGTGGGAGGAGAAATCGAAGTTGATGTAAAGCATGCTTCCAGGGCACCGAAACTGGTGGGCGCCGGATATGATCAATATCTGGGAGCGGAAGAAATGGTTCGCTATGTACAGGAAGGGGACGAATATGATGCTTTTATCGTGGCATGCCATGGAGATCCCAATCTGGATATCCTGAAATCCATCACGGAGAAACCGGTTGTCGGAATCGCACAGGCCTCCATGAAAGTGGCGTCCATGCTGGGAAATACCTTCGCAGTCATTTCTCCTTCGCTGGATTCGTATTCTCCCAAGGTGGCGCTGGCGAGAAAATACCATTGCAATGATCTATTCATGGGATGCAAGATTGCCGGGAGCAATGAGACCAAAGACATTATTGCAGCGGCCAGAGAAGCGAAAAAGGATTATAACGTGGACTGCATTGTACTGGGATGCGCCAATTATGTACTGGCAGATAAGGAAGCGGAAAAAGAACTTGGAATTCCTGTGATAGATGGTCTGGCATGTGCATTGTTTATGGCAGAAGGACTTGCAAAATATAAAAAATACAAAGAAGCATAGAAGTAGGTGAAAGAGATGAACACAGCAGAAGTCTTGGTAAAATGCCTGGAAAATGAAGGTGTGGAATATATTTTCGGGATTCCCGGAGAAGAAAATCTGGACGTTATGAATGCACTGGTAGATTCCAAAATCCGTTTTATTACAGTTCGACATGAACAGGGTGCTGCGTTTATGGCAGATGTATACGGAAGACTTACCGGAAAAGCCGGTGTCTGTATGTCTACGCTGGGTCCGGGAGCCACCAATCTGGTCACCGGAGTAGCAGATGCCAATTCCGACGGAGCTCCGCTAGTGGCTATCACAGGACAGGTAGGCACGGACCGGATGCATCTGACTTCTCATCAGTATCTGGATCTTGTCAATATGTTTTCACCGATCACGAAGAGAAGCAAACAGATTGTCAAACCGGATACGGTCAATGAAATTGTCAGAATTGCATTTAAGTATGCGGAGAGTGAAAAGCCGGGAGCCTGCCACATTGATCTTCCCTGCGATATTGCGGGAATGCAGGTCGAGGATGGCCCGGGACAGCAGCCGGTACATCATCACCAGACCAATATGGAAATGGCGGATATCGCCAGTCTGGAAGCAGCAGCCGGAGCAATTTTTCAGGCAAAACGTCCGATCATGCTGGTCGGCCATTCGGCAGTGCGTAACAGAGCAGCAAGAGCTATCACGGAATTTGCAGAGAATCTGAAGATTCCTGTGATCAATACTATGATGGCAAAAGGAGTGCTTTCCTACGAACATCCTTATTCCCTGTGGACTATCGGAATCCCACAGGAAGATTATGTGGATATCGCATTGGAACAGGCGGATCTGGTAATTGCCGTAGGATACGATATCGTGGAGTATGCTCCAAGAAAATGGAATGCCGGTAACAGGCACAGAATCCTGCATATTGATACGAGAGCCAGTCACATCAATAAGCTGTATCAGCCGGAGATCGAGGTCATCGGTGACATTTCCTACTCTCTGCGCCAGATCGCCCTTCGCTGCAGCCGGACGATAGAACCGGAATGGGCTCTGGAGATTAAAAAGAAGATGGTGGAGGAATATGAGAGCTTTAAAGATGACAGGAGCTTTCCGCTGAAACCGCAGAAGATTCTCTACGATATCCGTAAAGTCCTGGGAAAAGATGACATTCTTGTATCCGATGTCGGTGCACACAAGATGTGGATCGCCAGACATTATCATTGCTATGAACCGAATACCTGTATCATTTCCAATGGATTTGCAACCATGGGAATTGCGGTTCCCGGCGCAATCTCAGCGAAACTGATCAATCCGGAGAAAAAAGTGCTGGCGGTGACAGGAGACGGAGGCTTTATGATGAACTGTCAGGAATTTGAGACGGCGCTCAGAGAAGGAATTCCCTTCGTGACACTGATCTTTAACGACAGCAGCTATGGACTGATCAAATGGAAACAGCAGGACCGGTTCGGCAAGAGCTGTTATGTGGACTTTACCAATCCGGATTTTGTAAAATTCGCCGAGAGCATGCATGCCATTGGCTACCGGATCGAGTCGCCGGAGGAGTTGATCCCTACATTAAACAAGGCATTCGAACAGAAGGTTCCGGTCATTATTGACTGCCCGGTAGACTATGGAGAGAATACCAAGCTGACACAGCATCTGAAAGATATCTGTGCGCAGCTCAGAGGACAGACAGGGACTGTAAAAGCGGAAAAGTGAGGCAGCTATGGCAGTAGAGAACAGTGTAGTATTTTTACCGGTACGGGATATTGAAAAGACAACGCAGTTTTACCGGGATGTGATCGGATTCCCGGTAGTACAGACACAGTCGGAGGGCATCTGCCGGATCTTTGACACCGGATATGGATACTTCGGATTTTGCCAGTATCCGGATCACAGGCCGCCGCTAAACGGTCCGCTGGGGGTGTGCCTTTCCCTAAACTGTCATGATACGGAGGATGTAGACCGGAAGTACCGGGAGATTACAGAAAAAGGATGCCAGACGGACTGTGCACCAAAGCAGATGGAGAATTTCCCGGTTTACGGTTTTTTCATGAAAGACCCGGATGCATATAAGCTGGAATTCCAATATGTTCTGTTACCGGAGCAACAGCTTATGGGAGGAAGGAAGTGATCACATGGAGAAAGCAAAAACATTCAGAGAGCGCATGCTTGCCATAGCACAGATCGGAAGGCAGGAAGACAGCGGGATCAGCAGAGTGTTTGGAAGTGATTATTATAAGGAAGCCGCCGGTAAAGTCCTTCGGGAGATGCAGGAGCTTGGAATGCGGGCTTACATAGATCCGGTAGGCAACGTCCATGGAATTCATGAATGCGGAAAGGAAAATGCCAAAGAGATTCTCATAGCTTCCCATCTGGATACGGTGAAAGAAGGCGGTGTGTACGATGGCCTGCTGGGACTGATGGCGGGAATCGAGTGTGTACGCAGATTACAGGAGGAAAACAGAGAACTGCCGTATGATCTTCATGTGATCGCCACCAACGGCGAGGAAGGCAATGAGCTGGGAGGAACGTTCGGAAGCAGATGTCTGATGGGAATGGCCCCGACAGAGGATGCCGCCTATCTGGAACTTGCCGGAAAATACGGATTTACCAGAGAGGATCTCATAAACAGTATTTATGACACGTCCCGCTGTAAAGCGTATCTGGAACTGCATATCGAGCAGGGAAAAACGCTGGACGAGGAGAACATCCAGATCGGCGCAGTGACGGGCATCGTGGGATTGCAGCGGTATAAGATAAAGATCCATGGCATCAGTAATCATGCAGGTACCACAATGATGGAATACAGGCAGGATGCTCTGGCAGAACTGGCACAACTCATTGCGGATGCAGACCGCTGGACCAGAGAAATCGGGAACCGTCTGGTATGCACCTTCAGCAGAATCCAGGTATCGCCCAATGTATTTGCGGTGATCAATAATGAGGCGGAAGTGATTCTCGAGTGTCGGAATCAGAACGTGGATACCATGGCGGAGCTGATACAAAAAGTACAGCAGCGTATCGGGGAACTGCCGGATGCCAGTATGGAACAGATCGTCAGAAAAGAGCCGGTCACCTGTGCTCCCGATATTGTGGATGCGGTGGAGGCTTCCGCCGGAGAACTTGGATGCACATGCATACGGATGCCGAGCGGAGCGACTCATGACGGTAACTGTTTTGCAACGAAGATGCCCATCGGCATGATCTTTGTTCCCAGTGTCGGAGGGCTGAGCCACTGCAAGGAAGAATATACTCCCTGGGAAGACGTGGACCGGGGAGTGGAGGTATTGTATCAGACATTACTGAAAATATAGACAGAAGGACAGGAGGAAACATCATGTTGGATTTAATTTTGAAAAATGCAAATGTTTTTGTGGGAGATTCTTTCAGCAAGGTAAGTGTCGGTGTAAAGGATGGCAGGATCGTGACCATCTGTGAAGATGCTTATATGCCGGAAGCAAAAGAGGTAATGGATCTGACCGGACAGTATCTGATTCCGGGCACCATTGATACGCATATGCATGTGCGGGATCCCGGACATGTGGAAAGAGGCAACTTCTATACGGAGACCATGTGTGCGGCAGCAGGCGGTGTAACTACCATTATGGAACATCCCATCAGCGTTCCCCCTCAGTACAATGTGGAAATTCTGGAGAACCGTATCAAACGGGCAGAAGACCAGTGCGTGGTAGATTTCTGCTTCTATGGAGCGGCAGGAGCAGAGTTCCCGGAGGAGATCACGAAGCTGGCAGCAGATGGCCGGATCGTGGCATTCAAATCCTTCCTGCATCAGGCACCCCAGGGCAGATATGACGAATTTAAAGGACTGACCATGGCCGATGACGCAGAACTGTTAGTAGGCATGACAGAGATTGCCAAGACAGGACTGCTGTGTGCGTTCCATTCCGAGAATAATGACCTGATCAATTATTACAGCAAGAAATTCCAGGAGGAAGGACGTGTCAGCGGAAGAGACCATTCTCTGTCCAGACCGGTATTCACGGAAGTACAGTCGGTAGAAAGAGTACTGCGCTTTGCCAAAGAGACCGGAGCAAGAGTAGAGATTGCCCATGTATCCACGCCTCAGGCCATGGAACTGATCGTGAAAGCAAGACAGGAAGGTCAGGATGTCTATATTGAGACCTGCCCTCATTACCTGTTCCTGGATGAGGATGACCAGGCGAAATTCGGTCCGTTTTCCAAGTGCAATCCGCCTTTGAGAAAGAAGGAACTGCAGGAGGGATTATGGAAATTCATCAATGATGGCAGTGTGGACTATATCGGAAGCGATCACAGCCCGTTCCTGCTGGAAGAAAAGACCAGAGGACTGGATAATATCTTCAAGGCAAATGCCGGCTTCCCCGGTGCGGATCTCCGCCTGCCGCTGATGCTGGATGCTGTGACTAAGGGTAAGGTAAAACTGGAGAGAGTCATTGAACTGTTATGTACCAATCCCGCCAAAATCTTTAATATCTATCCCCAGAAGGGTGAGATCCGCGTAGGCGCGGATGCAGATTTTGTATCCTTCAATCTGGATAACGAGATGATCGTGGACAAGAATAAGTGCTATTCCCATGCAAAAGAGATTGCGATTCCTTATGACGGATGGAAGCTTCATTGCCAGCTGACGAGTACGGTGGTAAGAGGAAGAATTGTCATGAAGGATGGCATAGTAGACGAGTCAGCCAAAGCATATGGCAGGCTGGTAACACCGAACAGGAAAAATTAGGGATCCGGAAGGAAGAGAAGCAAATACGGAAAAGAGGTCAATAACCGATGAGAGCAACGGATGAAACAACGGAAAAACTGAGAGATGTGCGGGACGAACTTCTGAAAAAATATCAGGAATATAAGGACAGGGGGCTGTCCCTGAATATCAGCAGAGGACTGCCCTGTAAGGAACAGCTGGATCTGAACAGGGAAATGTTCCATATTCTGGATGAGACAAACTGCTATGCGGAAGACGGAACAGATACCAGAAATTATGGAGTCATGTATGGCCTTCCGGAATGTATCCGTCTGTTTTCGGAACTGCTTCGTATTCCGGAGAAGAACATCGTGTTAGGCGGGGAATCCAGCCTGAATCTGATGTATGACCAGTTTATGAGATATTATGCCTTCGGCACGCTGGGCAGTGAACCGTGGTGCAGACAGGGACATCTGAAATGGTTATGTCCGGTTCCGGGATATGACTGTCATTTTAATCTGACAGAGGCCCTGGGATTTGAGATGATCAATATTCCCATGAGCAAAGAAGGACCAGACATGGACCTGATTGAAAAACTGGTGGCAGAGGATCCCTCGATCAAGGGAATCTGGTGTGTGCCCCAGTATACCAACCCGCAGGGGTACTGCTACAGTGATGAGACGGTGGAACGTCTGGCAAAAATGAAAACAGCGGCTCCGGATTTCCGTATTTTCTGGGATAATGCTTATGCAGTCCATCATTTATACAAAGAAAACGTAGTAAAAGATATTTTCGAGGCGGCAAAGCCTTATGGAAATGAAAATCGTATTCTGTATTTCTTTTCAACGGCCAAGATTACCTTTCCCGGTTCCGGTGTCTGCCTGATGGCCACCGGAGATGAAGGTATCGCAGAGGTGAAGGAATTGTTAAAGCTGCAGATTTTCAGCCATGACAAGCTGAACCAGCTGCGTCATGTAAAATATCTCAAATCTCCGGAACACATCAAAGAGCATATGAAAGATATTGCAGAGATTCTTCGCCCTCGTTTCGATCTGGTGGACGGGCTGTTGTCGGAGGGAATTTTATATGAAGATTTTTTGAACTGGTTTAAGCCGGATGGAGGATATTTTATCACGGTGGACAGCTATCCCGGCTGTGCGGCAGAGATATTGCGTAAGATGGAAGAGGCAGGAGTCAGGGTGGCGACTGCTGGAGCAACTTACCCGTATCACAAAGATCCCCGCGATACCAATATCCGTCTGGCCCCTACTTATCCGCCCGTGGAAGAACTGACCACAGCGATCAAACTGTTCTGTATTGTGGTGAATCTTGTGGGGATTGAGAAAATACTGGAGGAGAGAGCGTGAAATACCTGTGCAATGAGCTCTACAGACACTTGCTTCCCGAATCTTTAAACGACAGAATCCTGTATTTGTCCAATGAGGAATGCGAAAATTGCGGCAGAGGATATGATCTGTCAGAAATCGAAGGCATGATCGGACAGCCGTTCTATGTGAATAAACCATTTTTGGACCGCATGCCGAAGTTAAAGTGGGTACAGATCACGGGAGCAGGCTATGACAGGGCAGACGTGGAGGAACTGAAAAAAAGAGAGATTATCCTGACCAATACGCGGGGAGTTATGAGCATTTCCATTGCAGAAGATGTTTTTGCCAAGATGCTTTTCTTCTCCAGGGAAATTCGCCATATGGAGGATGACAGCAGAGACAGACACTGGGATATGTTTGGACAGGATCAGTGGATGTGCAGCTGTTATACGGATCTGTATGACAAGACACTGGGGATTCTGGGCTATGGATCCATTGGATCGGAGATCGCGAAAAGGGCAGCAGCCTTTGGCATGAAAATCCATGTCTTTTCCAGACACCCGGTCACAGATCCGCTTGTGACGAGCTGCTTTGTAGGGCAGGAGAGCCTGTTGGAGTTCTACGGAAGCTGTGACTTCCTGGTTCTGGCACTGCCGTTGACAGCCGATACGCACCATATGATAGACCGTAAGGCATTCCTTGCCATGAAAGAATCTGCAGTGCTGATCAATGTGGCCAGAGGCCCCATTGTAGATACACAGGCACTGCTTTGGGCATTGGAGGAAGACCGGATCCGTGGGGCGGCCCTGGATGTTTTTGAACAGGAGCCGCTGCCGGAGGACAGTGTGCTATGGCACCATCCGAAGCTGTTCCTGACCCCTCATAAAGCCGGGATGGGAGACAGCTGGAAACGGTTTATCGGCGAACTGATCGTGCGCAATATTGAACATTTTGAATTGCAGGAAGCACTGGAAAACAGAATAATTATCGCATAGTGTAAACAGCTTTCAGGATGTCAGAGCTTCTTCTTGGCTATCTGGGGTAAAGGAGGCAAAAAGCGAATGGAACTACTGATCAGCGGTGGACAGGTTCTTTTGGATGGAGGGCTTCAGAAATGCGATATAGGAATTGAAAAGGGACGGATTGTGTCCCTGCAAAAACCCGGGCAGGCGAAGCCGGACCAATATGATCGGGTCATTGATGCTGCCGGAAAGTATGTGCTGCCGGGAAGCATTGATACACATGTACATATACGTGCACCGGGAGGCGATCACAGAGAGACTTTCCTCACAGGTACCATGGCGGCAGCAGCCGGTGGAACAACCATGATCATGGAGCAGCCAATCTGCAATCCGACACCCTACAACAGAGAGAACCTGGAGTACAGGAATTCTTTTGCCAGCAAAGAGGCAGTGGTAGATTATGGCTTTTACGGGGCAGCGGGATGTGAATATCCTGAAAAAATAGAAGAACTGAAAGATTCCGGGATTCTGGCTTATAAAACATTTCTTCAGGGACCGGTACCCGGAAGAGAGGCGGAATTTACCAATCTATTTATGGACGATGACGCGAAATTATTTCGTGGAATGATGGATGTGGCCAAGACGGGAAAAGCACTGATGTTTCATGCAGAGAATCATAAAGTGATCGGTGTACTGGAGCAGGAACTCCGCCGTCAGGGCAGGACGACAGGAATAGCCCATGTGTGGTCAAGACCTGATTTCACAGAAACAGAGACAATTCGAAAGATTATTTCTTTTGCGGAAGTCACAGGAACCAGGTTGATCTTTGCCCATGTCTCTACAGCAGAAGCAATGGAGGATATCCGCAGGGCAAAACTTTCCGGCATGGAGATATATTGTGAGACCTGTGTGCACTATCTGACATTGACGCAGAAAGCACTGGAACAGTTCGGACCTTTTGCAAAGTGTAATCCGCCGGTGAGAGATCCGGAGAATCAGAAAGGACTGTGGCAGTTTTGTAATGATGGCTATACGGTTGACGCTATCGGAAGCGATCATTCTCCGTTTCTATATCATGAAAAAGCGGATTTCGCAGAGGACATTTTCAAGGCACCGCCGGGACTTGTAGGAATAGACCTACGGGTTCCCCTGATGCTGGATGCCGTACTCCGGGGCAAAAGCACCTTGGAGAACATGGTGGAACTGCTGTGCCTGAGACCGGCAAAAATGCTGGGAATTCAGGACAGAAAGGGCAGGATTGCCATTGGACAGGATGCGGATCTTTTGATTTTTGACAAAAAGGGAAAGACTCTGGTGGATCGGAGTAAAAGCTATTCCAGATCAGCGGAAAGCCAGATGGTATATCAGGGACAGACTCTGAAGGGAAATATTGACAAGACACTGGTCCGCGGAAAAATCGTTGCGGAGAGCGGAAAAGTAAATCCGGAAAATGCCGGATACGGACAACGGATCCGACCGGAAAACAGCCAGACGGCTATAGTACAGTAATCTGACTGTTTTCGGAAAGATGGGAAGCGATCAGTCTGCCTTTTGGGAAAGATAGTTGCGGAAGTCTGACAGGATCTGATCCAGATCACTGGAAAAAATATCAAGGCCGACACCGTAGAAGTCAGGGAGAGCAATGTCGCGCTCTCTGGCTTCTTTTTCGATCTCTTCGATAAAAATGCCTTTCCCGGGAATCAGTTCGCGGTCGATTTCCTTGGGACGTCCGCCGCCGTTTTTGTAGAAATTGGTATAGTTGACACCGCAGGTAGGGGAACCGTCACAGCCCACAATGCTGACGATTTTATAACCGACCATCTGATAGTTTTCTATGTAATCGACAATGAACCGGGCCTGCTCCCTGCAGAACCGCCGGTAGCCGGCGCTGTCAAATACGTTTTTGCCGCCCCAGTAGCGGTTGCTTCCGAAGTGGAGCATTTCCGTACAGGGAAGCTGTACGACACCCAGATCGTATTCCTGGATCGTGTCTATGATCCCGGAATGAACGCCGCTGTAACGGGCACGCTCCAATACCTTACTGTTGGAGTTGAGAAGACAGTGACAGACAAAAATGATCTTTTTGCTGCGTTCATCCTCTAACATTTCCATGGATCCTGAATATGTAACACCTTCTTCTTTCATAGGGACTCCTTTCTGTCCGGACAGGGACGAAAAAGGCGCATCCTCTTTGGAATGCGCCATTGCATACATATTGTTATTGCATATATTTTACCATTAAAAAAACAGAAGTCAATGACATTTACCACAGAATGATAAAAAATATTAAAAAGTTATTGACAAATAGTATTTGCAGGGTATAATGAGTTTATATTCAATCGGATACAGAACAGACAAAGAAGTCACAGCACAGAAAGTGCGTGGCTTTTTTTGTTGCCGGAAACAGGATTGGATAGCAGAAAGGTGGATCTTAGAGAAAAAGTGAAACGGAGGAAGAGATTATGAAAAAATTAGTAGCGGTATTATTGACAGCAACCATGTGCTTTTCGCTTGCAGCATGTGGATCAGAGACTGGAGGAACCGAGTTGGCAACCACAACCGTACAGACCAGTGCGGCAGAGTCCACAGCAGAGACGACATCTGCAACCACAAGAACGGGAAAAACCGATGCGGCAGAATATGAATATGAGGTTGGCCCGGCAATTCAGGAGATTCTGGACAAGGGGAAGCTGGTTGTAGGCATTGATTCCGGATATGTTCCGTTTTGCTTTACCGATCCTGCAACCGGGGAATCTTATGGTGTCAATGTTACGGTTGCCCAGAAAGTTGCAGAGGTGCTGGGGGTAGAATGTGATATTGTTTCCGAGACATTCTCCGCAGTGCTGTCAGATCTGTCTGTAGACAAGATCGATCTGGTAGCTGCGATGGTTACTGTTACCGAAGAGAGATCGCAGATCATGGATTTTACAGAACCTCTTTATCAGGATAAGGACTATATTTTAGTCAGAACAGAGGATGCGGATAAATATACATCCAAAGAGGCACTGGCAGGTGCGATTGTCGTGGCAAATAACGGTTCTGTACAGTATACTCACGCGCAGGAACTGGAAAATGTCAATCTGATTGCAACGGACAGTACCGCGGATGCAGCACTTCAGGTAGTAACAGGAACTGCAGATGCCATGGTGACCAACGATGCAAACGGCCGCCTGTATGAGATCGGCTATGCCGGAAAACTGACCATGGTCAAGGAAGTGCAGTGGGATAACAGTGATGCCTCTCTGGCTGTCAACAAGGGAGATGAAGATCTGTGTGCATTGGTGAATCAGATTATTGAGAAGGAAATTCAGCCTTCTGTAGACCAGATGCTGGATGAGGAGACACAACGTGGAGTAGAGATGCTGGGGATTGGCCAGTAGTACATGACAAAAGCAGCAACAATAACAGCATGAGAGAAGAATGGAGGACGACATTATGAAAAAATTGACAGAAGCATTATTAATAGCAACGATGTGGTTCTCACTCGATATCTCTGGTGTGGAACATTACGGACGGGAGCAGACAGTATAAGGCGGCACTCTTCGGAGGAGCAGGGTTCAATACACTTTCGGCAAATCACCCGATGATGAACCATACCTTTGAGAAACAACAAAGAAAGACCGTATTCAGTGGACAGAATCCCTTTTATGATTCCGGGGAGTGGAAAAGCTACCTGAAGAAACTCCGTGCGGAATTTGAAAATTTCCGGAAGTGATAAAACCGGCTGCTGCAGCATACAATGCTTAATAGAAACAAGCATTGGAGGCAGCCGTGTTCGAGAAGCAGAATATACAGGAAACCGTAAAAGAACTGAAAAGTGACGCAGTGAAGGGCCTTACCGATGGTGAGGCCTTTCGTCGTTTGCAGCAAAATGGCAGAAATGAAATGAAGGCTGCGAAGAAAAAGACGAAGATACAGCTTTTTCTGGAGCAGTTAAAGGATCCGTTGATCTACATATTGTTGATTGCGGCTGTGGTATCCGTCCTTCTGGGGGAAGTCAGTGATGCCGTGATCATCGGCACGGTAGTGCTGGTAAACGCGCTGGTGGGCATGCTGCAGGAGGGAAAGGCCAGAAAGGCACTGGAAGCGTTGAAAAAGCTGACCAGTCCCCAGACCATTGTGATCCGGGACGGTATCCGCCGGGAGATCCCGGCGGCGGAACTGGTGACAGGGGATCTGGTAGATCTGGAGGCGGGAGCACAGATACCGGCGGATATCCGCCTGACGAGGAGCGCAAATCTTCAGGTGGAAGAATCCGCCCTTACCGGAGAATCGGTGCCGGTGGAAAAGGATGCCCTGTTTCTGGCGGATTGCAGGCAGGAGATCCCGTTGGCTGAACGGGTCAACATGGTATATATGTCCACCGTGGTGACCCATGGCCATGGGGAGGGACTGGTAACAGCCACCGGCATGAATACGGAAATCGGCAGGATCGCTTCCATGATCACGGATACGGAAGACGAGATGACACCGTTACAGAAACGGCTGGGGGATCTGGGGAAGCTTTTGAGTATTCTGTCTCTGGGGGTATGTGCGGCATTGTTCCTGCTGGCGGTATTCCAGCACAGAAATATCCCGGAAATGCTCTTGGTAGCGATTTCCCTGGCCGTGGCGGCAGTGCCGGAAGGCCTGCCTGCGGTGGTGACGATCTGTCTGGCACTGTCAGTGACCAGGATGGTCAAGGTACATACGATCATCCGCAGGCTTCCTTCGGTAGAGACTCTGGGAGCGGTGAGCGTGGTCTGCTCGGATAAGACCGGAACCCTGACCCAGAACCGACTCACAGTGGAGAAATGCTGGTGGTATGATGTACTGGAAGATGTGAGCGGCAACAGGAACAAAGGGATATCCCATGTGCGGCAGGAAATGATCCGGGGCATGCTTCTGTGTAATGACGCTTCCCTGCAAGGAGGGCAGCGGATCGGAGATCCCACGGAACTGGCACTGTTAGACTTTGGAGAGAAAATGGGAATGCACCGGGAACGGCTGGAAAAGCAGTATCCCCGGTATGACGAAGCTCCCTTTGATTCGGACCGGAAGATGATGACGACCTATCACAGGATTTTGAAAAACGGAGGGCATAAGGGAAGCATTGCTTATACCAAAGGAGCCCCGGATGTGATCGTGCAGCATTGTACGCACATTTTACAGGACGGAAGAAGTGTTCCCATGACATCTGCCCAGCAAAAAAGGATCGGAGAAGTGGTGGAACTGATGAGTTCGCTGGCGCTCAGGACATTGGCAGTGGCGCAGAGCAGCGGGACTCCCGGAAGCAGGGAAGAGGGAATGACTTTCCTGGGAATCGTGGGAATGCGGGATCCCGCCAGACCGGAGGCGGCGGAAGCCGTGGAAATCTTCCGGCATGCGGGAGTGACCACGGTGATGATTACGGGGGATCATGTGGATACCGCCTATGCCATTGCCAGACAACTGGGAATCGCCGGGCATCGCAGCCAGTGCATTACGGGACAGGAACTGGGCAGGCTGGATGACAATGCTTTTACCCGGAGGATCCGGGGCATCCGGGTATATGCCCGGGTAACTCCGGCCCAGAAAGTACGGATCGTGAAAGGCTTACAGCAAAACGGCGAGATCGTAGCCATGACGGGAGACGGCGTGAACGACGCCCCGTCTCTGAAAGCAGCGGATATCGGCGTGGCCATGGGAACCGGTGTGGATGTGGCCAAACAGGCGGCGGATATGATCCTGACGGATGACAATTTTGCCACCATCGAGAAAGCCATTGAAGAAGGCAGAGGAGTCTATGAGAATATCCGGAAGTCCGTGATCTTTTTACTGTCCTCCAATCTGGGGGAACTGATGACCATGTTCGTGGCGGTGGCGCTGGGGCTGGCATCTCCCCTAAAATCCAGCCATATCCTGTGGATCAATCTGATCACCGATTCTCTTCCCGCGCTGGCGCTGGGGGTGGATAAAAATGACGGGAAAAGTCTGATGCGCTGTCCGCCCAGAAAATCCACGGAAAGCCTGTTTGCCCGGGGCGGTATGGCCTGTACGTTACTATACGGAGCCCTGATCACAGGGATCGGGCTGGCGGCATTTCTGGTGCTGCCCTGCGGAATACTGGCGGGCAGCGGAGAACTGCCCCGGAATCTGCCTGCTTATGTGGAACAGATACGGGAATTGTTATCGCAGGAGAGGATCCTGGCCAGATCCCAGACCTATGCCTTCACAGTACTGGGAATGTGCCAGCTGTATCATGCGGTGGGAATGCGGGATATGCAGAAATCCGTATTTGCCATGAGACCCTGGGATAATCCGCTGATGGTGGCGGCCTGTATCATAGGATTTGTGCTGCAGTTTGCGGTGACGGAAGTGCCGTTTCTCATCAATGCTTTCGGAACATCCCACCTGTCGGGAGAGGAATGGCTGTTACTAAATGTGTTGGCGGCATTTCCCCTGCTGGCCCATGAGGTGGTGGCGCTGTTTAAAAAATAAATATTCACAGAAAATTTACATTTTCCTCGCATGGAGTTTATAGTCAATAGTTACAATAAAATCGACAAAAAACTTTCATGGAAGGGCAATGTGATGAAAATTATCAGAAAAACAGCGACTGTTATGCTTTTGTGCTTCTTTTTTCTGACCTATGGCGTATTGCCGCAGGTACAGGCCGCAGGCAAAGACACTCCCGTGATCGTAGTGGCACATCGGGCAGGGGCCAAAGTAGCTCCGGAGAACACAGTGGTAGCACTGGAACAGGCTATCCGGGATGGCGCCCCCATTGCCGAGATCGATGTACAGCAGCTGGCGGACGGCACCCTGATCGTGATGCATGACAGTAACTTTAAACGGACGGCCGGAGAGGATATCTGCGTGTGGGATGCAGAGGTGGAGGATATCGAGGCTCTGGAAGTGGGAAGCGATTTCTCAGCAGCATATCGCGGAGAACAGATCCCGACGCTGGAAGAGATGCTTGCCTGTGCCAGAGGCCGGATCACACTGATGATCGAACTGAAATACACCGGACAGGAAGATGCACTGGAGGAAAGCGTTCTGGCACTGTTAAAAAGCTGCGATATGGTGGATGAATGCATCATAGGCTCCATGAACAAAGGAATCCTGCAGAAAATGAAGGAACTGGAACCGGGCATTGCTACCGTTTTTATAGCCCATGATCTGGAACAGACGGACTATGATCTGGATTATGCCGACAGCTACAGCATTGAAGGGAAAAATCTCACCGTGGCTATGGTGGAGGCTATCCATTACCGGGGAAAGTCGGTGTACGGCTGGACCGCCAACAGCTCCGGAGCGATGTTAAAGATCGTAAACTGCGGAGCAGACGGTGTGATCACGGACGATGTGAGATTATTACAGGCTTTTTTGAGAGAACAGGCTTGCCGTAAAGCGTTTGCAAGTGTATACTAATAGTTGAAACAAGGGGAAGAATACGGAAGCAGGTTAGTATCTATGAGCAAGATATGGGAATTTTTTGAGAATCTGGATGAGCATGTATATGTGGCGGATGCAGAGACTCATGAATTGGTATATATGAATAAGAAGACTTTGCGGACCTACGGGTTTCAAAGCAATGAAGAAATTGCCGGGTTGAAATGCTATGAGATATTGCAGGGAAATTCTCTCCCCTGCGGTATGTGCAATAATGAGCAGCTGCGCCCCGGCTGTTTTAAGGAATGGGAATATTACAATCCCCTTTTGAAGAGAGAACTCCACATCAAGGATACCCTGGTGGAGGAAGACGGCAGAAAATACCGCATGGAGATCGCCATAGACTGCGGTGCCCTGAATGAAAAAGGGGAAAACTCCGCGGATTATCGGAACATGGAGGCCGCCCTGAATGAGGCCATCCGTGTGGCACTGCGGCAGGAGACCATGGATCAGACCCTGCAGGTGCTGCTGGAGTTCATCGGCAAGACTCTGGAAGCAGGGCGGGCCTATATATTTGAAAGAGATGACCGCAAGTACGACAGCAATACCTATGAATGGGTGGCCAAAGGAGTTTCTCCGGAAAAGGATACCCTTCAGAATCTGCCGCCGGAGATCTGCGCCGGGTGGTATCAGAAGTTCGATGAGAATCTGAATATCGTCACAGAGAATCTGGAAGAGATGAAGAACGTGGATCCCCAGATGTATGAAGTTCTGGCGAGACAGAATATCCATTCTCTGGTGGTGGTGCCACTCCGTGATGATGGGAAAGTGATCGGTTTCTACGGGGTAGACAATCCTCCGGCCAGATATTTTACTTTCGTTTCGGAAATGCTCCAGATCATGGGCCACTTTATCGTGTCTTCCATAAAGCAGCGGAATCTGGTGCGGGAACTGGAAGTGATGAGTTATTCGGATCCTCTGACCACTCTGGGGAACCGTTATGCCATGGAGAGATATCTGGAACAGGCAGATCACACAAAGCCCATCGGCGTGGTCTATTGTGATATTACTGGGTTAAAACGGATCAATGACAGTGAGGGGCATTCCGCCGGGGACCGCTTGATCAGAAGATGCTGTGACTGCCTGAAACGGGTATTCGCCGGGAAGGGACTGTTCCGTATCGGCGGAGATGAACTGGTGGTTCTGTGCACCGGAATCGAGGAAAAGGAACTCTACCGCAAGGTGGAGGAACTGAAGGCGGAACTGGCGGTCAACAATGCCACGATGGCGGTGGGAGCGGCAGTGAATACACTGGAAGAAGTGGGGGAGGATCATCTGCTGACGGAGCCCGAGAGACGGATGTATCAGGATAAGGCGGAATATTACCGCAATACCGGCCTTAACCGCAGAAGAGTCTGAGACCATCCCCAATGCAATTTTGAAAATTTATATGTTGAGAATTTCTATCAGGCAGTTCCCTTGACGGGAACTGCTTTTTTCTATATTATTTATATGGGTGTTAGTTGAAACTAACTTAATATTTTCGGATAATAGGAGGTGAATTCCGATTGAGTCAGGAAACATGGGAGATTCTGTGCGGAATGAAAGCAGATGATGTGGAATTGCAGCTTGCCCTGCAATGTGCGCCGCTGATCACGGGACTGAAAGTCTCCAATCTGCTGACGATTTCTCCCGAAGCTTTTCCGCAGGTGGAAAAGATCATAGAGGGCAGCGTACTTTCCATGGATCCCTTGTTGGAAACAGAGGAAAAAATGGCAATACTGTTATACCGGAAAGACCGTCTGGAGAAGTATCTGGAAATGATACAGGTACAGAAGCTGTTACAGGAGGCGGGCTATACATCCTGTCAGCTGGAAGACATTTTACCGGTCTTTTGCGAACGCTATGAGACCTATGCGGAGAGAGGAAAGCCATTTCCTCACGAACTGGGACTATTGTTAGGATATCCTCCGGAAGATGTGGAAGGTTTTATCAGACATCAGGGGAGGAACAGTCTCTGCACCGGCTACTGGAAGGTGTATGCGGACAAAGAAGGAAAGCAGAGACTTTTTGAAAGATATGAATATGCCAGGGAAAATTTGATCCAGCTGTTACATTATGGATTGAAGATGACAGAAATCATAGATATCTGCGGATGTACCGCGGCATAGAAAAGGCACGGAAAGTGCAAAAAAGAGGAGGATTATCATATGGATAAGATTTATGTAGTATTCTGGACACAGGGTGGCAACACCCAGGCTATGGCAGAAGCCATCGGTGAGGGCATCCGGGAAGCCGGAAAGGAAGCTGAGGTGGTATTTGTCACCGGAGCAGACCTTGACGAATTGAAGGCTGCACCCAAGTTTGCACTGGGATGTCCCGCCATGGGAGCAGAGGTTCTGGAGGAATCCGAGATGGAGCCGTTTGTATGTGATGTGGAAGGCTTCGCTTCCGGCAAAAAGATCGCGCTGTTCGGTTCTTACGGCTGGGGAGACGGTGAGTGGATGAGAGACTGGACCACCCGTATGGAAGCAGCAGGAGCTACCGTGTTGAACGGAGAGGGCCTGATCTGCCATGAGACACCGGATGAGGATGGCCTGGCTGAGTGCAGAGAACTGGGCAGACAGCTGGCAGATGCATAAGGGGATCCGGAAGTAAAATAAGACGATACACTAAAAAAGATTCACTCTCTGTCGGAGAGTGAATCTTTTTGTTGTGGTGAGGATCAGGCATCCTTGTTCCCGCTCAGATAATAGCGTTCCTGTGCCACGGTCTCGGGAACCTGGATATTGCCGTTCTGCAGCTTTCTGGTCAGAACATCCAGATGGTGCAGACCCTGAGCTACCTTGATCTTACGACGATCTAACAGTTCGCTGTACAACGGGTTCTGGGCCAGGGTATTACAGATATCCGCCGGGAACGGGCAGTAGGTGAACATGATCTGTCGGGCGACTTTGTTCAGTCTCGGAGATCCGGCACCTTCGAACAGCACCCAGATCATATAATCTCTTACGAACATTTCCTTGAAACTGTTCTTCGCACGCTGCAGGCTGGATTTTACCTTTTCTTTGGCTTCTGTGCTCAGATCGTGATTCTTGCGGTAGAACTGGATATAATCAAAATATTCACTGGTCAGGGAACTGATGGAGACATCGTTCCAGCGGTTACCCTGTACTCGCTTACACAGCTCCCAACGGAACTCGCCGGTCAGGTGGGTAAAGGTGGTCTTCAGATCTTCCAGATGGAAGATGGAGAATACCATACGTCCGGGGCTGTTGCGGCGTTTGCCTTCGATCTCCTGCCACATGACACCACGGATACCTACATTGGGCATCAGAATGATGTCCGGCAGATATTCCAGATGGATCGTCTCTTTGCCCATGACGTCGATGTGCTCCATATCCAGACTTTCCCGGTAGAAAGCGGTGTAGTCCACCCGGCGGATCTCCTCCAGAATCTGGGAGACACAGGAGACCGTGACATAAGAACTTTCCAGATCTTTCAGCACGTCATCCGAGCAGAACAGGGGACAGAAAGTGGTGATCCGCCCGAAGGTGATCTTGTTGACCTGCGGGAACATATTCCGAAGCTCATAGTTGACCTTGGCCATGGCATTGTTCTCCAGAGCCTTGAGCTCCGCGTCCGTGATGTTGCCGCCTACCTTCTGCTTGTGAATGTAATCGGAATAATCCTGATCGAATTCGTTGCGGCTGGGGGCTTTTTTGCCGCGGAAGATCGCCATCAGCCAGTCGTAAAAGGTATAGACACCGATGTCGCTGTGATCGGTCATATTCTCTGCCAGACGATATAAGGTCACCGCATTTTTTAGACCGGCCAGTTCCTCATCCACATAACCGAAATACAGGAACATTTTTACCGGCATGGGGATATTGGGCTGCTCCAGGGTCTGGGTGAAGATCAGAGAATAGAGCAGATAAAATTCTTCCGTAAGCTGTCTGCGTAAAAGAGCAACCTCCTGATCCTGGGAAGAACGGTCGGAGAGCAGCTTGTAGGCATGGACATGCTGCCGGAAACTGGTCACGGTATCCAGATCCGATCCGGCGTAGTCTAAGATCGTATTCAGAGAGCCGGCCAGCCTGCCGAGGATGTCGGAATCTCCGGAAGATCCTGTATCGGCGGAATCACTGGATTCCATGAGATCCAGACTGCTCTGGAAACTCTGGGATCTGGAGACAAACAGTTCGTGATCAATGAAGGACAGGTCGCCGGCTTTGGAAAGCATACGGTAGATGCGGTCATAGACCACTTTACTGTCGTCATTGTCCTGTCCCAGTTTATAGAACAGGGAAGTATAAAAATCAAAAAGATCGTTGCCGGATTCCCGAAAATAAAAAGAACCTACCTGCTGTAAATAGTGGAACTGTTCCTCTAAGCTCTGATAAGTGCGGCGGAAATCCAGACTGCCCTTTCGCAGCATACCGATGGACAGGTCCCCTTCCTGCACCAGGATCCGGTAATTGTCGGAAGCCAGGATCCGGCTTAATCCCATGTAGTAGCCGTTCAGCCAGATATCCGGGGAATCGTCACCGAGAAAAGCATTCAGTTCATCGAAATGCTCCAGAGATCTTGCGTTCACACGATAGCGGCTGCACAGCGTGTTATAAGTGTCGATGTCGTCTGTCAGGGTGCGGTACAGCTCACTGCAGTTCAGCTCGGAGATGGAACTGCGGTTCAACAGAATATTGATCTGACGGAAACAGGACAGACAGAACAGGCGTGCCACGTCAGGATGCTTTTGTAAAATATCATCCAGGGAATCCAGGCTTGTCAGGGGATACGTCAGAATCGTGGTATCCTCCAGCGTGGTATAGCCCAGCAGATGAATCTCGGAACAGATCTCACAGATACCGATCACATCCCCTTTGCCCAGCTGATAAGAACCACCGGGGTAGGTGACATTTACTTTGCCGTTCGTGATCAGATGCAATGCAGTCATGGGCTGCCCATAGCTATATATAGTTTTCACTTTCTCCAATACGATTCCAGCCATTCCGATACCTCGTCTTGTCATACAAATACTTAATACACATTATACACCATAATACCAACAATTTTCTACTGTACTTTTGATAGAAATGTGATAAAATAAAACTACATACGTGTCACTTTTACATGGACAGACAAAAAAGTGATGTTTTCAGTAGAAAACGGTACGTGGAAAGGTATGTTGGGGTTATGGAACAGAGCAGTGAATACAGAGAACAGTTGCTGGAATCATATAAGCAGGCGGTGAGACCGTTACTTCCTTACCTGCCCTGGCTGCAGCAGAGCGCCGGCAAAAGAGCCAGTTCCCTGTACAGCGGGCAGGACATCGGAGTGAACTCTGTGTCGTTTCCGGTATATGACGGAACGCTTTTGAATTTTGTGAGGGAGGCGTCAAAAAGCCCTCTGATGGATCGCAATTATGCCTATGTATACACAAGACACCGGATCCGCACGCATCAGGAGGAACGGGATATTATTCAGAGAGCCGGCTGGAAGGAATGGGATATCCTCCGAGGAATCCTGTCGAAATATGTCCTGGGCGGCAGAACGAAGGCAAATCTGTGGAGCGAGGCGGTATCGGAACAGATCTTTTATCTGGTGCTGAAGCAGATGCAGGAGATCATAGAGTTCTGGGATAAGGCACCGGCGGACGGAAAGCTTTGAGTGGGGAAAGGCAGGATAGATCCATGGGAGAAAAATCAGTACAGAAAAAGCGATATATTGTAGAGAAGGCCAGAGAAGTATTTGTGGAAAAAGGCTTCAAGAAAGTCACCATGAAGGATATCGTGGAGGCCTGTGACATCAGCCGGGGCGGACTCTATTTGTATTTTGAGAATACCAGCCAGATCTTTATGGAAGTGCTCCGCATGGAGAGTGAAGAGGCGGATGATGTATTTTCCGACAGCATTACGGAGGATGCCACTGCGGCGGATATCCTGCTACTGTTTTTAAAGGAGCAGAAGAAGGAACTGCTTCGCAAGAAGAATACGCTGACCCAGGCGACCTATGAGTTCTATTTTGAGAATGAACTGCCCAAGAAAGACAATATTTTAAAGAAGCAGTTTGATTCCGCGGTAAAGATCATTGAAAAGCTGATCGAGGCGGGCGTAGACAACGGTGAATTTATATGCGAGGACTGTGAAGGAACCGCCAGAAATATTATGTTTGTGCTGGAAGGACTGAAGATTTCGGCACAGACCATCGGCGTGACGGCAGAGGCGGTGGATCGTGAGATCCTGTATCTGCTGCGGGGCCTGGGCGTGGAAGAAGAATAATAAGACAACGTGTGATGATGCTTCAGGGAAGATTTCCTTGGAGCATTTTCGCTGTAAAGAGAGGAAATGGCAAATATGACAGAAAATATCATCAGCATGGAGCTCCCGGCGGGAGGCCATCTGGCAATCCGCAGGAACCGGATCTGTCCGGAGGGAGAAACACGGAATTTACGCCGGATCAGTCTGGTCTCCGGCATCCACGGAGATGAGCTGGAAGGACAATATATCTGTTATGAGACGGCGCGGAGAGTAAAAGAGCATCCGGAGCATCTGAAGGGGATCGTGGACATTTATCCGGCACTGAATCCGCTGGGAATCGACATGGCCAGCCGGACGGTGCCGAGGCTGGACATGGATATGAACCGTATGTTCCCGGGAGATTCCTCCGGGGATATGATGGAGCGGATCACGGCAGCCGTGGTGGATTCCCTGATTGGTTCCGACATCTGTATCGACCTCCATGCCAGCGATATTTTCGTGCGGGAGATCCCGCAGGTACGGCTCAGTGAGGATTTTGCGGAAGCACTGCTTCCCTATGCGAAAATGACCAATGCCGATATGATCTGGATGAATGCCACCGCCACGGTGCATGAATCCACCCTGGCCCATTCCCTGAATCTGCTGGGAGTTCCCACACTGGTGCTGGAGATGGGACAGGGGCATGACATCCACAGATCCTTCGGTGACCAGATCGTGGACGGTATTTTCCATATCATGGGCGAAATGGGGATCTGGACCGGTCCGGAGCCGACGGTGCAGGAGCCTGCGGTATCCAGCGACGGCGAGGTGGAATTCATCCGCAGCGAGGCAGACGGGGTATTTCTGCCACTGATCGAACACAATCATTATGTGAGAAAGGGAGACCTGATCGGGGAAGTGGTGGATCCGTATGAAGGCACGGTAAAGCAGCAGATCCGTACCGCAAAGGGCGGGCTGTTGTTTACCCTGAGAGCCTATCCGGTGGTCTATGAAGGAGATCTGCTGGCGCGGATCCTGACGGAGTGAGAAAATTATGTTTGAGAGAGATATTTATACCATACATTCGACTTACAGAGAAGACATGCATATCAAGGGCTTCCAGTTCGGCAAGGGCGAGAAGTCTGCCTGCATCGTGGGAGCGGCCAGAGGCAACGAGATCCAGCAGATGTATATCTGCTCCCAGCTGGTAAAGACCCTGCGGGAACTGGAAAATAACGGCTGCATCAGTGCCGGCAAACAGATTCTGGTGATCCCCACGATCAACGCCTATTCCGTGAATATCAGCAGACGCTTTTTCGGTGTCAAGGAAGCGGATATCAACCGGAGTTTTCCGGGAAATGATTACGGGGAGCCGGCGGATCGCCTGACCAATGCATTGCTTACGGAGATCCGGGATTACGTTTACGGGATCCAGTTCACCTCATTTTACAGACCGGGGGAATTCGTACCCCATGTGCGTATGATGGAGACGGGATATCAGAATGCTTCACTGGCGAACCTGTTCGGACTGCCTTATGTGGTGGTACGCAAGCCGGTGCCCATTGACACCAAGACACTGAACTATAACTGGCAGGATGAGATGACGGCGGCTTTTTCCGTTTACACGAACCAGAATACCCAGATCGATGAGACGAGTGCCAGACAGGCGGTGGCTGCGGTCTTACGTTTTCTGAAACGAATGGGACTGATCCGGTATGAGAGTCATTCCGGCTATATCAGCCACGTCATCTATGAGAAGGATCTGAGCGATGTCCATGCGAACCGGGCGGGGATCTTTCGGGGAAAGGTGCATGCGGGGGATGATGTGCGTTACGGCAACGAACTGGCGCAGATCATAGACCCTTATGACGGCTCTGTGCGGGAGACCATTCTGGCACCTACGGACGGTATTGTATTTTTCGCCCACACGGAGGCACTGATCTGTGAGAAGGACATCGCCTACCGGTTGATCCACAGACTGCACGAATGACGAACCGCTCAAAAAGGCAGGTAAAATCTATCTAAATTTGTTGTTTTCTGCTATTGTGGGAAAAATAAGTATGTTGTATAGTTATAGCTATAGTTACATAGTAAATTATTTTCGGAGGAGAGACATGGGCAACGTAAGACGTATCTATGTAGAGAAAAAAGAGCCTTATGCCGTCAAGGCAAAAGAGCTGCACGACGAACTGAAAAATTATCTGGGCATCGATGTGGCGAAGGTTCGTGAATTTATCCGCTATGACGTGGAGAACATTTCGGATGAGGTATTTGCAAGAGCCTGCAAGACCGTATTTTCCGAGCCTCCTGTAGACGATCTGTATGAGGAAACGATTGAGATCCCTGCGGATGCAAGAGTATTTTCCGTAGAGTTCCTTCCCGGACAGTTCGATCAGAGAGCGGATTCCGCAGTACAGTGCGTGAAGTTCCTCAAGGAGGATGAAGATCCCGTCATCCGCACCGCTGTGACTTATATGATCGAAGGACAGGTGTCCGACGAAGAATTTGCCAAGATCAAATCTTACTGTATCAACCCTGTGGATTCCAGAGAGACCGACATGGTGAAGCCGGATACTCTGATCACAGTGTATGACGATCCCGCTGATGTTGCTGTTTTTGACGGTTTCAGAGATATGGAGGAGAGCAGATTAAAGGCTCTGTACGAATCTCTGGGACTTGCCATGACTTTCAAAGATTTCCTGCATATCCAGAAATATTTCCATGATGATGAGAAGAGAGATCCTTCCATGACGGAGATTCGTGTACTGGATACCTATTGGTCCGATCACTGCCGTCACACCACATTTTCCACCGAACTGACCGACGTGGAATTCGGTGAGGGCTATTACCGTTCTCCTCTGGAGACCACATACCAGAGCTATCTGGATACCAGAGAGGAGATCTTCAAGGGCAGAGAGGACAAGTTCGTCTGCCTCATGGATCTGGCACTGATGGCCATGCGAAAGCTGAAAAAAGACGGCAAGCTGGATGACATGGAAGAATCCGATGAAATCAATGCCTGCTCCGTAGTGGTTCCCGTGGAGATGGATTACGGCGACCACAGAGAGACCGAGGAGTGGCTGGTATTTTTCAAGAACGAGACTCACAACCATCCCACAGAGATCGAGCCTTTCGGTGGCGCTGCCACCTGTCTGGGCGGTGCCATCCGTGATCCTCTGTCCGGCCGTGGTTATGTATATCAGGCCATGCGTGTCACCGGTGCGGCAGATCCTACCGTTCCCGTATCCGAGACGCTGCACGGCAAGCTGTCCCAGAAGAAGCTGGTAAGAGGCGCAGCCAGCGGTTATTCCTCTTACGGTAACCAGATCGGTCTGGCCACCGGCTTCGTAAAAGAAATCTATCATCCTTCCTACGTGGCGAAGCGTATGGAGATCGGTGCCGTTATGGGTGCTGCTCCCCGCAGGAATGTCATCCGTGAGACCTCCGATCCCGGAGACATCATCATCCTGTTAGGCGGACGTACCGGACGTGACGGCTGCGGCGGTGCGACCGGTTCCTCCAAGGTACATACCGATACCTCCATCGAGACCTGCGGTGCCGAGGTACAGAAGGGTAATGCTCCCACCGAGCGTAAGATCCAGAGACTGTTCCGTCGTGAGGAAGTCAGCCGCCTGATCAAGAAGTGTAACGACTTCGGTGCCGGCGGTGTCTCCGTGGCCATCGGTGAGCTGGCAGACGGTCTGACCGTAGACCTGGACAAGGTGCCCAAGAAATACGCCGGACTGGACGGCACAGAACTGGCCATCTCCGAGTCTCAGGAGCGTATGGCAGTGGTAGTGGATCCCAAGGATGTGGATACTTTCTTAGGCTATGCGAAGGAAGAGAACCTGGAGGCGGTTCCCGTGGCAGTCGTTACCGAGGAGCCCAGACTGGTGCTGAACTGGAGAGGCAAGCCTATCGTGGATCTGAAGAGAGCATTCCTGGATACCAACGGTGCACATCAGGAGACCAAAGTAAAAGTAGACATTCCTTCCAAAGAAGAGAATTATTTTGATAAATGGGCTGTTCCCGCTGTGGGCGAGAAGCTGGAAGAGGGCGATGTAAAGGGTGCCTGGGTGGCACTGTTAAATGACCTCAATGTATGTTCCCAGAAGGGGCTGGTGGAGATGTTCGACTCCTCCATCGGTGCCGGCAGTGTACTGATGCCTTACGGTGGAAAATATCAGCTGACCGAGACCCAGACCATGGTGGCGAAGCTGCCTGTGCTGGAAGGCAAGACCGATACCGTAACCATGATGAGCTACGGCTTCGATCCGTACCTGTCTTCCTGGAGCCCTTACCACGGAGCGGTCTATGCAGTGACCGAGTCCATGGCAAAGATCGTGGCTTCCGGCGGTGATTTCAGCAAGATCCGTTTCACCTTCCAGGAGTACTTCCGCAGAATGACCAGTGACCCCGAGCGTTGGAGCCAGCCTTTCGCAGCACTCTTAGGTGCCTACGATGCACAGATCGGCTTCGGCCTGCCTTCCATCGGCGGTAAGGACAGTATGTCCGGTACTTTCAATGACATTGATGTACCTCCCACACTGGTATCCTTTGCAGTGGATGTGGCAAAATACGGCGACATCATTACTCCGGAACTGAAGACCCCCGGCAACAAGCTGGTGCGCTTCTCTATTGACAAAGACGATTTCGACATTCCCATGTATGAGAATGTGGCAGAATTATACAGCAGGATCCACGAACTGACCGAAAACGGCACCATCGTATCCGCTTACGCTCTGGATTCCAAGGGTGTGGCAGCAGCTGTAGCCAAGATGGCCTTCGGTAACAAGCTGGGCGTGAAGATCGACGATGAAGTAACTACCGACGACCTGTTCGACAACGGACTGGGCGATATTCTGGCAGAGATCCCCGCAGACAAGATGGCTGCGCTGGAAGAGAAGGAACTGGATTACACCGTCATCGGTACGGTGACCGAGGAGCCTGCGTTCGTATACGGCGATGTGAAGATCGCCATGGAAGAGGCACTTGCTTCCTGGACCTCCAAGCTGGAGAAGGTATTCCCCACCAAGGCTGTGAAGGGTACCGAGGCAGTGAACAGCGATGTCTACAAGGCAGACAGCATCTATGTATGCAAGCATAAGATCGCAAAGCCCACCGTATTCATTCCGGTATTCCCCGGAACCAACTGCGAATACGACAGCACCAAGGCCTTCGAGCGTGCCGGAGCCCATGTGGAGACGAGAGTGTTCCGCAACTTGACCGCAGAGGATATCAGAGAATCCGTAGAGGAATTCGAAAAGTCCATCGCACAGGCACAGATCATCATGTTCCCCGGCGGCTTCTCCGCAGGTGATGAACCCGATGGCAGCGCGAAGTTCTTCGCAACCGCTTTCCAGAACGAGAAGCTGAAGGAGGCTGTCATGAAGCTGTTAAATGAGAGAGACGGTCTGGCACTGGGTATCTGTAACGGATTCCAGGCACTGATCAAGCTGGGACTGGTTCCCTACGGCGAGATCACCGGTCAGAAGGAGGATTCTCCTACCCTGACCTTCAATACCATCAACCGTCATATCTCCAAGATGGTATACACCAAGGTCGTATCCAACAAGTCTCCCTGGTTACAGGGCGCTACACTGGGTGCCACCTACTGCAACCCCGCATCCCATGGTGAAGGCCGTTTCGTAGCACCGAAGGAGTGGATCGACAAGCTCTTCGCAGGCGGTCAGGTCGCTACCCAGTACGCTGATCAGAACGGCAACGTATCCATGGACGAGGAGTATAACATCAACGGATCCTACTGTGCAATCGAAGGTATCACCTCCCCCGACGGCAGATGCTTCGGTAAGATGGCACACTCCGAGAGAAGAGATACCGCGGTAGCCATGAACATTTACGGCGAGCAGGATATGAAGATCTTCGAGTCCGGTGTGCAGTACTTTAAATAAATGGAAAGTTAGTGGAATAAATATTGGCAAACCAGACGAACTCCCGGAGCGGAATG
>OIZA01000152.1_pt1 | contig 41139 bp, 41 predicted proteins | sample 1588381 | NCBI WGS metagenome assembly OIZA01 (sample SAMN03283277) | human gut metagenome | biome: human-associated habitat; material: feces | host: Homo sapiens | place: Peru | collected 2012 | reverse complement strand
GCATCGGCAGGCGGGGAATATCCGACGCCGGGAACAGATAAGGAATATGTACTGTGCTTTACACCGGAGGCGGGCTCTGCATGCGGCACTGTGGAAGTGAAGGTGGTACCGCAGGTGGCAAAGAAGGAACTGAAGATCAACATTAATGCAGAGCTGGAAAAGACTTATGGTGAGCCGAATCCTGAGATCTCTTACGGAAATACGGACTGGGTTACGGAGCTGGTTTCCGGGGACACCGAGGAGGAGGTTAAGGCAGGCCTTTCGATGGTAACGCAGGCGACAGATACTTCCCCTGCCGGTGAATACAGGTTCGAGGTGAAGTCCGACAGCACAAAGTATGATGTAAAAATGCAATATATACGTGCGGACGCGTCTGCTTCTCAATATGGTAAGCTGATCGTGAAGAAGGCGGATGCAGAACTTACAGCAGCTGTGAATAAATATGATAAGCACTTTGGAGATGATGCCTTTAAATTGGATGTAAGGGCAAGCCATACAGAAACAGCGGTCAGATACGAAGTGACGGAAGGAGCGGATGTGGTGTCTGTTACAGCGGACGGCACAGTAACGATCCGGAAGGCGGGAAACGCAAAGATCAGGGCTTCTCTGTCAGAGAGTGCAGACTATAATGCGGCAGCCGACCAGGAAATCACGGTGACAGTGGCAAAAGGGAACGCGCCCATTATAGCAGACCAGAGCAGAAGTTATTATTACAGTCGCGATAATCAGGGCAGCATTGATGTAAATAAGCTGTTGCCTTCGGATTACGGGAAAATAACAGATGAAGCGATTGTCATTTGTCCGCGGGTGGAAGAATGTGTACTGAATCATGAAACCGGCATGTTGACCTATAAGGTGCTGGCAAATGAGATAGGAGAGACAGAAACATTTGAGGTAACGGTCACGACCGAGAATTATGAACCGATTCTGGTCACTGTTCATATAAACTGGACGGATAAACAGGAGGTTTTTGTCAAGGAAGGCACGGAGGTAACTTTAAAGAACAGCATTATGACCTATGGAGACAGACTCTCAGCACTGGAATTCAAGCAGGCAGAGTTTGTGGATATGAATGGAAATCCCGTGACAGGTACACTTGCATGGGAGGATGAGACAGCAATACCGGCAGCGGGAACGACAGGTGCAAACTGGAAGTTTACACCTGATGATGAGGCATATTTTGCCAAGACAGACAGCGTAGGTATTACTGTAAATCAGGCGACACCGCGTGTGAATGTTCTGCCGGAGGTGGAAAATGCAGACCTTGTCTATGATCCGTCACAGACACTGGCAGATCTGAGACTGTCGGACGGAACTCTTGAATGGACAGTTGGCGGCGAGTGCAAACCTGTGTATGGTGTCTGGGAATGGTCTGGATCGGCTGAGGTCCCGACGGCGGGAATAAAGAGCTATATGGTGGTTTTTAGACCTTTTGATAAAAATTACAAGTCATTTAGCAAGATGATCGCCATAACGCTGGCAAAGGCAAAGCCTTATATCGAGACAGCACCGACAGCAATGGAGATTACCTATGGAGCGGCGCTTGATGCATCAGCGCTGACAGGCGGAAAGGCTGTCTATGGCGATGGCAGGGGGAATACCACGGCATTGCCGGGCGGAAGTACGGTGGTAGAAGGCAGTTTCATCTGGAAACAGCCGAATATAAAACCAACGGTTGCTGACAGCGGAAACACAGAGTACACGGTTGAGTTTATACCTGCGGACACTGTCAATTATGAGACAGTGGAATTTAAGGTGACGCTAACCGTAAACAAGGTGCTGAATGCACCAGACATGCCGGGAGACACCATGAACGTTTCCTATGACTGTAAGACAGTCGGCGACGTGACATTGCCGGATAACTGGACATGGCAGAACAGTGACCGGAGCACGGTACTTGAGGTTGGAAAGGAAGTTACTGCAACCGCAGTCTATGTCGGGAAAGATAAGGACAATTATGAAAATGTGGGCATTTCCGTGAAGATCACAAGATCGACCTGTAAACACGGGCAGACGGAGAAAAGAAATGTGAAAGCTGCGACCTGTACGGAGAAGGGATACACCGGAGACACATATTGTAAGGATTGCGGTGTGATAATTGTCAGGGGAACAGAAACTGCAGCCAACGGACACGATTACCATTCGCAGGTGACCAAAGAGGCAACGAAGCAGGAAGAAGGAGTAAAGACCTATACCTGCAGCAGATGTGGACACAGTTATACGGAGGTAATACCGAGGCTTTTGGATGACAGCCCACAGAATGATGTAAAACCAGGTGATAACAGACAGCCGCAGAGTGGTGATTTTTCGGGAAATGGAGGATCATCCGGAGAGAGTCTGGTACAGCCGGTATTGCAGAAGCCGACAGAGCCTGCGGGAACACCTTTGTCACTTATAGCGATGAATGAGGAACCAACATCTTCCGGTCAGCTGGGAATTTTACCAAAGACAGAAAAAACTGTCAGTGGAAAACAGCCATTTATTAAGAATGGACATGGAAAAGATGGCTGGGAAGCGATCCGTGAAGAGATACAGAACAGTGTGGAAGGAAGCACTATAATTGTTGACATGAACGGAGGCACGAAAGTGCCGGGTGAGGTGCTTTTAAATATGCGGGGAAAGGATATCACCCTTGTACTGGATTTCGGAAACGGAATTACCTGGAGTGTGAATGGACGGAATATAGAAGCCAAGGAGATGGAAGACATTGATCTTGGCGTAACGCTGGGAGATCAGGCAGGAAGAAATATTCCGGTAGAGATCATCAACAGCATCACAGAGGGGAAAGATTCTATAAATCTCTCGCTTGCCTATGACGGTGAGTTTGGTTTCAGGGCAACACTAGCGATCAACCTTGGTGCCACGAATGCCGGAAATTATGCAAATCTGTTTTATTATAATGAAGCAACGGGTGAACTGGAATTTATGTGTGCCGGAGAAATCAATGGGGACGGAAATGTGGAGCTTGAGTTCGTTCATGCTTCCGACTATACGATTGTAATCGCGGCGGAACCAATGAATAGCGGTGAAGGGATTACAGAGGATACAGGAAGTGGGGCAGCAGAGCAGGAAACAGCAGGCAGCTCAGATGTCAGAAAAAAGGAAGATGGACAGTCTGAGACAAAAAGTGACCATGCAAAATCTTTTGGTATTATAATTGCAGCGTTTCTCATTGCCGCAGGTTTAGCAGCGTTTATCGTGTCAGGAAAGAGAAAGGAAAATAAACGCGAGAAAAAATAGAAAAAAGAGTGGCAGTCAGGAGAGAAATCTTTTGCTGACCGCAGAACAGAGCGGGATTCGCAAAGCGGATCCCGCTCTGTTAAAAATATCAGGAAAATAAATACTTTTTTTCGGGCAGACAGATTAAATGATACGTCACATTTGCTTCTGCGGATGTGATCGGGATTTTGATCCGGTCACGTGTTGTTTCGTTTTGTGGACTGGTCAGATTTGTGGCAAAATGCAGGAGCGTTGATGTCCGCACCAGTTCACGAAATTCAAATTCATCTGTCTGGATCAGGAAACGGGATGCCGGCATTTTTTGCTGACATAACTGTGTCCAGAAACCGATTTTATCACGCAGCAGGCAGTTAAAACCATTTAACTGTTCAAAGGTCAGTGTGGAGTGTTTGGATAACGGATTGTTCTTTGGAACACAGATAAAGAGATTTTCCTCCATATAAGGGGTATCAAGCAGAGCTGCCGCGTCACATTCGTATGGCAGGATTCCAATATCGCATTGACCGTCTGACACCGACATTATGATCTCGTCTAAGTCCACGATCTTTGAAGATATGGTGTTTTCCGGATTTTTACTGGACAGCTGGGGCAATAGTGACCATAAGGGGGGCAGGTGCGCAGGAAAATACAGTAATTGTTTTCAGACTGCGCTCATATGCCTGCACATCCTGGATCGCTTTTTCAGAATCGGAAAGCAGCTTTTTGGCGTATGTCACGGCAAGGCGTCCGGTATCATTCAGCTCAATCCGGTTTTTCCCGCGCTGAAATAAAGCCGCGCCAAAACTTTCCTCCACATGCTGCATGGAACGGGTGAGCGTTGGCTGCGAGATATGTAATATTTCTGATGCCTTTGAAAGAGTGCCGTACTCGGCAAAGGTAAGAAAATGTTCAAGCTCCATTAAGTTAAGCATGTTAACCTCCACTATTCATTATATGAAAAGCACATTTCTCATTTGATATTGTACATATGCAGTATAACGCATTATAATTGGTTGCGTAAAGGGAAAACATGAAAATAAAGATTGCTGTATAAGAATAGTGAAGGAGGAAATAAAAATGGATTATGTGACATTAAATAACGGTGTAAAGATGCCGAAATTAGGATACGGAGTATATCAGACCCCGCCGGAAGAAACAGAGAGTTGTGTGCTTACGGCGATCAAAAACGGATACCGGAGCATTGACACAGCCCAGGCGTATGGAAATGAGGAAGGCGTAGGAAATGCGATCGTAAAATGTGGACTTCCCCGTGAGGAGCTGTTTATCACGACCAAGATATGGATCACGAATGCGGGCTATGAAAAAGCAAAAAAATCCATTGAGGAGTCCTTAAAGAAACTGAAATCGGATTATATTGATCTTCTACTGATCCATCAGCCGTTTGGGGATTACTATGGCTCATACCGAGCAATGGAAGAGGCTTACAGGGAAGGAAAGGTCCGTGCGATCGGAGTATCCAATTTTTATCCGGATCGTTTTATTGATATCGCTACCTTTGCGGAGGTAAAGCCGGCGGTCAACCAGATTGAAACCCATATTTTCCAGCAGCAGAAAACGGCGAAGAAGTACCTCGCGAAATTCGGGACACAGATCATGTCATGGGGACCGTTTGCAGAGGGAAAGAATGATTACTTCAACACACCGGTACTGAAAGAGATAGGGGCAAAATATGGAAAGAGCCCTGCGCAGGTTGCGCTGCGTTTCCTTCTTCAGAGTGATGTGGTTGTCATCCCGAAATCCGTTCATGAAGACAGGATGAAAGAGAATTTCAACGTCTTTGATTTTGAACTGACAGCGGATGAAATGCATCAGATCGAGGAACTTGATACCGGAAAAAGTCTTTTCTTCTCACACCATGATCCGGAGACGGTCAGCTGGTTTATGAGAATTTTATAAAGACGGGTGTCACGATGGAAAGAAATCATAACGAACCAAAATATATTAAAGTAAGAGGCGCAAGAGTCCATAATCTGAAAAATGTAAATGTGGATGTTCCGTTACATCAGATCGTGGGGATCGCGGGGGTATCCGGGTCCGGGAAATCTTCGCTGGCACTCGGTGTTTTGTATGCAGAAGGCTCCAGACGTTATCTGGAGTCTCTTTCCACTTATACAAGAAGACGCATGACAGGAGCGGCAAAAGCGCAGGTGGATGAAGTGCTGTATGTCCCGGCAGCTTTGGCGCTCCACCAGCGTCCGGGCATTCCGGGGATCCGCAGTACATTTGGAACCGGGACGGAATTTTTGAACAGCCTGAGACTGATGTATTCCAGACTGGCGTCCCATCGCTGTCCGAACGGACATTATGTGCCGCCTACGTTAAAAGTGGCGGCAGAGTGATTGCGGTCGGAACACCGGATCAGATCGTGGAAAACCAAAAGAGCGTTACCGGAAAATATCTTTAAAGATCACCAGTTTAGCGGATTACAGTCATTTTCGCCGTTGGAATCGATCACATCCTGACAATGCGCGATCTTTTCAGAGAGGCAGTCGATCCGGCGTTTCATGGCATCAAGTTCTTTTTGAGATTCGTCCCTCAGCTGCATTAAAATGTCCTTTCGTTCCTGGATGGTGTCACTTCCCTTCTGGCACAGGGCAAAATAGTGACGGATCTCCTGGATGGAAAGTCCGCTGGCACGCAGGAATTTAGCGCCCTGCAGCCAGTTGAGAGATTCGTCGTCAAAAATGCGGTTGCCGTTTTTATCGTGACGCAGGTTGGGAACAAGCCCCATGTCGCAGTAATGACGGACGGTGTGGACGGAGTGATCTAGTTTCTGACACATATTTTTGATGGTATAGTCCATAAATATATTAACCTTTCTTTTTCCTGAAAAAATTTAAAAAAAATGCTTGCCCTCGGGTCACCCGAGGATAGTATGCTAACTATAGCACAAAAAAACACCATATATAGAGAAAGGATAAAAAAATGAAAAAAGTTGTAATTTTTGGAGCAGCCGGACACACAGGAAAATATATCACCGAAAAAATGAAAGCGGAAAAAGACATAGAATTATCCGTATTTGTAAGAAATCCTGCGAAATTTGAAGGGATGGATCTTGCGGGTGTAAACATAATACAGGGAGATGCCTTAAAGAAAGAGGATGTAAAAAAGGCGATGGAAGGACAGGAAGTGTTATTGTGCTCTCCCGGTTTATTTTTACAGCTGGACTTCCCTGATGAAACGGATGATCGACAGGACATTTGCGGTGGAGGCGCTTTTGGAGAATAAAAAGTTCTATCTGCTCAGTGCGGGCGCTGCGCCGGAAGAAAAATATATGCGGACGATGATCTCAGGTTTCAGAGAGTATGTTTCATGCTTTGAGGAGGGTGGAAGTAAAGAGGGCGGTATCCTTTTTGCGTATGACACCAGAGAACCCGGGGATGTAAAGGGAATGCCGGTACTGGAACAGGCATATGAAATGGGAAAAGCAGTATAGGATAAGGAAGCATTGAGAAAAAGACCTGTGCCAGGTGGACGGGAAATATGAAAAACGCTATGTGAATGGTTTGTCTATTTACATAGCGTTTTTCGTTGTAGGGAATCAGTAAATTTTCAAATCTGCGTTCCGGCGGAATACGCAGCCATTGCCAACCTGATTTTCCATTGACAAAGGCATATCCCAAAAGTATAATAGACGATATATAACGAACAATGTATAACAAATAATCTTTTTTGAAATGAAAGAATATAAGAAAATGGCTCCAAAAAACAAGTTTATTGACACAGATAAAGCAGGAATGATAAATTTTTGTAAAGAAAGGTTGAATGATGGTACTTTTAGAGACAGAGCGCTTGCTCTTAAGAAATTATAAAGAGGCAGATTTTTCGGACGTTATGTCATATTTTTCAAGTGAAGAAGTAAGCAGATATGAGGATTTTTATCCAATGTCTGAAAAGCAGGTAAAGAAAATTATTTCTGAATGGAAGGACATGGATAACCGTTTCGTAGCAGAACTGAAGGCAGAGCATAAGGTGATCGGAAGTGTAGGCTATTGGGTTGATGAGGAAGGACACCATTGTATAGATTATGATTTTAATCCCAAATTTGGAGGAAACGGATACGCAACAGAAGCGTGTAAAGAACTGATTCATTATTTATTTGATACAAAAGGGATTTCAGAAGTTTTTGGAGATTGTGATGTAAGAAACGAAGCTTCCTGGAAATTAATGGAGAGACTGGGGTTTGAAAGAATGCAAAGATTGGATAATCAGTCCTATAAAAATGATGTAAATGGTCAGCCGATTATAATACAAACGTATCTATATGGACGAAAAAAGAGTCACCCCATCAAAAAACAGGATAAAAGCAAATCGAGCCGGAATTTGTAAAGCATTTGAAAGGACAGCTAGAAATATGAGATCAATTACACTTATCAGTCGGAGATTGCTGTAATCTTCCTTATGGAGAAAATACATTTGATACCATAACATCTATCAATACGGTTTATTTCTGGAAGGATACAGTAAAAGGCCTGTCTGAAATCAGACGGGTACTTAAACCGGGAAAATCATTTTATAATTTTGTTTTTACAAGAGAATATCTGGATACTATTAAATATACTCAGATCGGGTACAGAAAATTTGAACCGGAAGAGCTGGTTCAATGTGGTGAGCAGGCGGGCTTTGAGAATATAGAGATAAAAGAAATCATCAGGGGAAAAAGCTTCGTGGTGATATACACAAAATGATCCTGCCGCTTCTCGTTTTCAATGGGAGCCGCTTTGCTTGGAAGAAAGGTAGTTCCCCATGTCATTTCTATTTATGCTATAATAATAATTAAATCCCTTAGGACAGGAGAATTTTATTATTATGAAGCAAAAAGTATTTAATGTTATTCAGATCGGTGATAAGAGTAATCCGTTCAGCCGTATGTTTGATATTTTTATAACAGTTGTTATTTTTTCCAATATCCTGGTCATGTTTTTACAGACTTTTGATGAATTGTCGTTTTTGTTTGGATTTTTCCATGTTATCGAGATCATTACAATTTTTGTTTTCTGTGTGGAATATGTGCTGAGGATCTGGACGGCGGATTATCTCTATCCGGGTAAAAGTGAATTTTGTTCCCGTCTGCGGTTTGTGATATCTTTTGATGGGATCATTGATCTTTTAACGATTCTGCCATTTTTCTTTTTATCTGGTATGGTGATCTTCCGGATGCTGCGGGTAGCGCGGATTTTTCATTTATTTCGGCTCAATGCCAGATATGATTCTTTTAATGTTATCACAACGGTTTTGTATGAAAAACGGAATCAGATCATTTCCTCTGTATTTATTGTCCTGATCCTGATGCTGGCAAGCAGTCTGTGCATGTACAGTGTGGAGCATGATTCCCAGCCGCAGGTATTTCGCAATGCATTCAGCGGCATCTGGTGGAGTATGTCAACTCTGCTTACAGTAGGTTATGGTGACATCTATCCAGTTACGACCCTGGGGCGGGTTATGGCAATTTGTATCGCATATCTGGGAGTTGGAGCTGTTGCTATTCCGACTGGTATCATCAGTGCCGGCTTCGTGGAACAGTATCAGCGAAAAAGCAGTATCTCCAATATCAGGGATGCAGATATCCATGAGATCGCCGAGATTTTTGTAGACAAACATTACGCACAAAAATCGGTAGAGGAAGTAGAAGAAGCTCAGCAGATCACAATTTTTCTCATCCTGCGGGAGGATCTGTCCATTTTGCCTCAGAAAGATACAATTTTAAGGCTCAATGATATCATTGTGATACGGGGAGAGCAGGATGCAGATAAATAAAAATTGACTTTACACTAGTTGTAAGTTTTATAATGAATTTCGGAATGATTCACGAAGAAAGGCATAAAAGGAAAATGGAAAAAGATTTGACAACCGGAAGCGCATTAAAAAGGCAGGATTTCAGACCGCAAACCGAAACGATGGGACAGATATTGAAAATCGGAATACCGATCGCTCTGCAGGACGGGTTTATCCAGATCGCATTTATTGTGATCACGATCATTGCAAACAGGAGAGGCTTAAATGACGCTGCTGCAGTTGGCATTGTTGAGAAAATTATCGGAGTGGTATTTTTAGTGCCATCTACAATGTTGTCTGCTGTTTCAGCCCTTTCCGCCCAGAATATCGGTGCGGGGAAGCACGACAGGGCAGCGGTGACCTTACGCTACGCGATTTTTATTGCGGTAGGATTTGGAGTGACAGTAGCTGTTGTCACGCAGTTTATCGGTGGCAATATGGTAGGAATATTTACAGATGATGCATCGGTTATCAGCCGGGGAGACCAGTACCTTAAGGCATACATCTTGGACTGCGTATTTGCGGGCATACATTTCTGCTTCAGTGGATACTTTTGCGCATATGGATTATCCGGAATTTCATTTTTACATAATGTATTGTCGATCCTGTGTGTGCGTATTCCGGGCGCTTATTTCGCATCCCTGTATTTCCCGGACACACTGTATCCGATGGGACTTGCCGCACCGGGTGGCTCTTTGCTGTCTGTGATCGTTTGTGTGATCGCTTTTTGGTTGTTAAGAAACCGTAAGATGGCAAAGTCTAAACTCCCATGATCCAGGCGCTCGGTCACATCGGTGGCATCACCACTGTAAAACTGGAATGACACATCTGGGTATTGCATCTGAATGGAAGAGGCAGAAAACAGAAATTACGACATCCCAGATGGATATGCTGCACGGCCCGATATAGAACAAGATCATACAGTATGCACTTACGGTTGCGGCAATCCTTACTACCATTGGTGTATGCGGAGTCAGAATATTGTGGATCTGTACTGTGTTTCCGGCACACAAGACGTTCCGTACGATCATGACCGCATATCCACTCAGCCTGTCGATAACGGCGCTGCTTATTTTTATTGCGGTTATGATATATCGTCCAGCCGGGCGGATGCAAAGGAAGAGAGGGTGATGATATGACAGATACAAAGCAGGGAACTTTTAATTCCAATACCATAAAACTGATCGCGATTCTCGCGATGACGATAGACCATATTGCGTGGGCGGTCTATCCGGGATATCCACGGGAGATCGTGCCATTACTCATGCATCTGATCGGTCGGATCACCTGCCCGGTCATGTGCTACTTTATTGCGGAAGGGTTTCATTATACGAAGAATATTAACCGGTATACCGCACGATTGTTTGGGTTTTCGGTGATTTCCCATTTTTGTTACATTTTTGCGTCTGCGGAGTTTGTTGACTGGAAATCTTTTATTCCGTTTTACTATGGAAATCTGCTCAATCAGACAAGCGTTATGTGGTCGCTTGCGTGGGGACTTGTCATGCTGCGGGTGGCAGACAGCAAAAAGACAGGGAATGCAGGAAAGACCCTTTTGATCCTTCTTATCTGTATTATCAGTTTTCCGAGTGACTGGAGCTGTATCGCATCATTGTGTGTGCTGGCGTTTGGCACCAACAGAGGCGCATGGAAAAATCAGACCTTCTGGCTGATATTTTATGTTGCCATCTACGCGGTTGTATATTTTCTCGCGATCGATCCGGTATATGGACTGTTGCAGATGGGAGTTGTTCTTGCCATACCGGTCATCCGGCAGTACAACGGACAGAGAGGAAAAAATCCTGCGGTCAATCGGGTGGTAAAATGGCTTTTTTACATATATTATCCGCTGCACCTGTTTGTGATCGGCCTGCTGTTACATTTGTAGAAAAATAAGTCTCCCCGTATAGCATCACAGCATATTGACACTGTGTCAAAATGATATTACAATACATATAACAAAATCAGGGAAACTATACATGCGACAGATGTGGAACGGGAGGATTTTAGATATGGAATATACCAGACTGGGGAATACCGATATTGAGATTTCAAAATTGTGCGTGGGATGCATGAGTTTTGGAAAAGCAGGAACCATGCATGACTGGACCTTGAATGAAGAGGACAGTGAGAAGATGATCCGTCACGCGTTGGATCTCGGGATCAATTTTTTTTGATACGGCAAACGGATATTCAGCGGGAACGAGTGAAGAATATCTGGGAAAAGCATTGAAACGGAACGTGGCGAGAGACAGGGTCGTGATCGCTTCCAAAGTATATTTCAATGAGGGGCGGTTATCAAGAGAAGCGATCTTCCGGGAGATCGATGGCTCTCTTTTAAGACTTGGAACAGATTATCTGGATCTTTATATCATTCACCGGTTTGATTATGACACGCCGATGGAAGAAACGATGGAGGCATTAAATGATCTTGTAAAGACGGGAAAGGTGCGGGCGATCGGCGCGTCCGCCATGTACGGATATCAGTTCCACAATATGCAGCTGATCGCGAAAGAGCACGGATTTACGCCTTTTTGCGCAATGGAAAATCACTATAACCTTCTTTACCGTGAAGATGAGCGGGAGCATGATCTGGCGGAAAAATATCAGTGTAAGATGTCACAGATCGCCATTGCATGGCACTGGGCAAAAGGGGTGGATTCCCCGATCGTCGGCGCGATCGATAAGAATCCACCCCAGGGAGTTTTACTTCTGGATGAGAAGAAATAGCTTTTTCTTAGAGCTGTTCCTGTAAAATGAGAACATCCCATTTCTCAAGCATATCATCTTTGCCGGCCGTCTTTCCGGTGATAAGATCTGTTTTGCCGGAAAGACTTGCCGGAAGCGGCTGCTTCTCGTCGGAGAAGTTGATGACATAATAAAAACGTGTCGTGTCGCTTTCCCGGCAGGTGACTTCAAGCGCGGTGCTTTCCGGGATAACAGCGGAAACATCTGCTTCAGTAACAGCCTCATTTAAGATCTTTGCAAGTCCGGCTTCCTCTAACTGGCTGCCGATGTAGTATACATGACCTTTTTCGTAGTCATTTTTTGTGACACACGGCATACCTGCATAAAAGTCGTCTCCATAGGAAGCCAGGGAGCTTGCGCCTTCGAGATGGATGAGGTCGCAGAGCATACCACAGGAAAAGCTGGTGTTATCGTTAAAGACAGCAGAGTTTTTCTGCTCCGGGGCAAGGGCATCGATCTCCTCGACCCAGATGCCTGCCATTTCGCGCAGCGGACCAGGATAACCGCCAAGGTATACATTGTCTGACTGACCGACGATACCGCTCATAAACGTGGTGATGAGTGTGCCGCCATTTCTGACGAAATCTTCAAGCGCTTCTTTCATGCCGTCCTTGATCATATAGAGAACCGGAGCGGCGATGATGTCATATCTGGAAAAATCCGCATCGACAGGGATCATGTCGACGGAAATATTCTGTTTATAGAAAAATTCGTAGTACTGATGGATCTGGTCTACATATTTTAAATCTTCGGAAGGACCGCTTGTATATTCCAGAGCCCAGTAGTTATCCCAGTCGAAAATGATGCCGACCTTTGACGGATTTTTCGAGCCAAGGGTCTTATTGCCAAAGCTTTCGAGCTCTTTGCCAAGTTTGGCGGTTTCGCGGAACACGCGGGTGTTCTCATTGCCGACATGCGCGATCACGGCGCCATGGAATTTCTCGCATCCGCCAACGCTTCTGCGGAGCTGGAAGAACTGGATGGTGTCTGCGCCGTGCGCGATGGTCTGGTAACTCTGGGCGCGCATCTGTCCCGGGCGTTTTAAGGAGTTGTATTTCTGCCAGTTCTGCTGGCTCGGCGTCTGTTCCATCAGCATGAACGGTGCGTCTTTGAGTCCACGCATCAGGTCATGTGTCATGGCTACCTGGCTCCATGGGGTATCATATGCCGGGTAGTTATCCCAGGAGATGATATCCATTTCTTTTGCCCATTTAAAATAATCCAGTCCTTTGAAGGTTCCCATCAGATTGGTTGTGATCAGTGCGTCCGGCACTGATTCACGGATCGCGTCACGTTCCATCTTATAATTGGAAAGCAGGCTGTCGGAGATAAAGCGTCTGTAATCGATGGAAATACCGGCGAAAGCGGTCTTTTCTCTGCCAATGCCTTCACTGAGCGCGTTTGGTACAACAACCTCATCCCAGTCGTAGAGGGAATGTCCCCAGAATTCCATGTTCCATGCGGTGTTTAACGCGTCTAAGGTATGGTATTTGTCCTGAAGCCATACACGGAAAGCCTTTTTGCAGTTGTCGCAGTAGCATTCCGCACCGTACTCATTGTTGATGTGCCAGCAGGTAACGTGCTCATTTTTGCCATAGCGCTCTGCCAGTTTGGAAGCGAGGGCTCTTGCGTATTTCTGGTATACAAGTGAATTCGGGCAGGCATTGTGCCGTCCGCCGAACGTGTGATGGCGTCCTTCGTAGTCCGTACTCATGACTTCCGGATATTTTTTTACCATCCATGCCGGGAGCGCGGCGGTGGAAGTCGCAAGGACGATATCGTAGTTTTCTTCTGAGAGCATGTCGATGACTTTATCCAGATAGGAAAAATCATAAACATTTTCTGACGGCTGGATCTTTGCCCAGGAAAAAACGTTGATCGTTGCGGTGTTGATGTGCGCGTCCTTAAAAATACGCATATCTTCTTTCCAGACTTCTTCCGGCCACTGATTCGGGTTGTAATCTCCTCCGTAGAGGATTCTCTTAAATTTGGATTCCATGATAAACCTCCTGATATTGTGCTTTTTGAATCTATTTGACGCAAGTAAGAGCTTCTGCGTCTTGCTTTTTAAATCTCTTTGATTTATGCTTATCATAATACATATAATTTGTTATTTGTATAACAGGAGAAACCACTTTATATAACATTTTGAAACAAAGGAGAACTATGAGCATCTATTTTGGAAATCATTTTGGCAGAGAGCCGTTTCAGTTTGACTCGGTTGGGAATCACTGGGAACAGGAGAGTGTTGTAAGACCGGATGGTTATCCGCGCTATCATTATCTTCAGACAGAGAGCGGATGCGGGATCGTTTCGGTAAAAGGTGAGGATATCCTGCTTGAGCGGGGGCAGGGGATTTTACTGGCGCCGTTTGTGCCGCACAGTTACCGGGCAAAGCATGAAGGGTGGCTCACAGAGTTTGCGACGTTTACGGGAACGATGGAATCGTATTTAAAATCGATTATTGGAGGCGAAGACTGGCTCTGGATCAGCGGGGAGAAAGGAGAGGAGATCGAAAAGGTGATCGCAGAGGCGGTAAGGGATTTCGAGGAAAATTCCGCGAATACGAGACAGCAGTCTTTGGACTGCTATCATATGCTTTTGCTTTTCATGGAAGGAATCCCACAAAAAGCAAAAGCAGCGCAGCCGGTATGGGAGAAATATGTCCAGCCGGTAGTGGCAAAGATCGAATCCGGCTATATGGAAGACCTAACCGCTGAAAAGCTGGCACAGAGCGTCTATGTTTCCCCACAGTACCTCTCAAGACTTTTTGTGCGTTATTTTAACTGTTCGGTCTATGAGTATCTGACCGGTTACCGGATCAACCGGGCCAAGGAGCTTCTTGTCATGGAACATGAAAGAAAAGTCCAGGAGATCGCTCATGATGTCGGTTACACGGATTCCAGCCATTTTATCGTGATGTTTAAAAAGCTTACCGGGATGACGCCGGTAGAATTCCGGAAGCTGCATGTGTAAATGCCAGCAGTGCTGCCGGATTCTTTTTCCTGTCAGGGCTTTTAGCGGGCCATTTTCTTTTCGGTGATCTTTTTTCCCCAGAAACAGCCGAGCAGGGCGAAAAGAACTGGCGGAGCGGCAAGACTTTTCTATGAGGGAAAGGTTTTAGAGACGCTGGCACTGATCTTAGAGGAGAGCAGGAAAGGAAAAGACAGAGCAAAGGCGGTTACCATTACCGGAGAGGATAAGGAAAATCTGCGCGCGGTGGCGGATTAAATCGAACATCACATCGGATTTTCGATTCCGTCAGAGCAGCTATGCAGGATTGCATATATGGGAAGCACGAATCTCAAGACAAAGTTTAAAGCCTGTTTTGGGTGCAGTATCACAGACTACATCATACGAAAAAGGGTGGAGCAGGCACAGCATTTTCTGATGACCACAGAGTTAAGCATTGCAGAGATCGCACAGGTGGTCGGATACGAACGGCCGGAAAGCTTTTCAAGCCAGTTTAAAAAGGTTACAGGGCTTTTGCCAAGAGATTACCGTAAAATGATAAAAAATGGATGGAATGCAACGTTTTTTTACATATACAACATAAAAATGTAAAAAAAACGTGGTAGCATACCAAAACAGTCTTTGCTACAATGATGTTAAAAATAAGAGCAAAGGTGGGAAAAATATGAGAAAACATTACATTGACAACATTCGCTGGATGACAGTGGTACTGGTTGTGATCTATCATGTCATTTATATGTATAATGGAGTAGTGGAAGGCGGTGTGATCGGGCCGTTTCGTGAGGTGCAGTATCAGGATGCAGTGCAGTATGTACTCTATCCGTGGTTTATGGTGCTGCTGTTTTTGGTATCCGGTATGTGTGCAAGATATTATCTGGAAAAACACACAGACCGGGAATTTGTCCGTTCCAGAACCAGAAAGCTGCTGGTGCCGTCGACGATCGGGCTCTTTGTCTTTCAGTGGCTTCAGGGCTGGCTTAATATGGCTATCAGCAATGCGTTTGATACGATGCCACAGCAGATGCCGGGAGTGATCCGCTATGTGATCATGGTGGCTTCGGGAACAGGTGTACTTTGGTATATCCAGGTATTATGGGTTGTTTCCATGCTTTTGCCCGTTGTGCGAAAAATGGAAAAAGACCGGTTTTACAATATCTGCGGAAAAGTAAACATCTTAGGGCTGATCCTGCTTGTGATCCCGGTGTGGGGGGCAGCCCAGATCCTTAATACGCCCGTCATCTGTGTGTACCGCTTTGGTATTTATGGATGCTGTTTCCTTTTGGGCTATTATGTATTTTCCCATGAGGAAGTGACGGACAGACTGAAAAAATGGTGCATTCCGTTTGCGGTAACAGCGATCGTACTTGCCGTTTGTTATGTCGTAGTTTATTTTGGAGAAAATTATGCCGAAAAACCGGTTGTAAGCAGTCCGCTTTCGATTGCATACGCATGGTGCGCGTGCCTTGCGATCCTCGGATGTATGAAAAAATGGGGAGATCATACCTGCCGCTTTTTTGAATTTATGTCAACCAAAAATTTTGGACTTTATGTGTTCCATTATCTTGCATTGTCTGCAATGGCGTATTTCTTAAAAGAGTGTACACCGGTGACCGGATTTTTTGCGTACCTGCTTTCCACAGTGGCGGCGTTTGGCGGAGGGCTTTTACTTTACGAGATCATTTCACGGATTCCGTTTTTGAACTGGTGTGTACTCGGGATCAAAAAGGAGAAAAAACATGTTTAAAGAAAATCTGATTTCCCTGCGGAAATTGAATCATATGTCACAGGAAGAACTGGCGGAGAAGCTTGGAATATCAAGACAGACGCTGTCAAAGTATGAGACCGGAGAATCCGTTCCGGATATTGAGCGGAGCAAAGCGATCGCGGATGCGTTTGGGGTGTCACTGGATGAACTGGTAAACTATGAGAGCGGACCGGACAGTCTTCCGGTGCCGCCAAAGGGCAGACATGCCTTTGGAGTGGTAAAAGTCGGGGAAAAGGGGCAGATCGTCATTCCGGCAAAGGCAAGAAAGGTGTTCGATATACAGGCGGGAGATAATCTGATCGTACTTGGTGATGAGGCACAGGGGATCGCGCTGCTGAAGGAAAAGGATTTTATGGCGATGGTGGAAGAAATACGGGGTCAGAAATAAAAATCAGAAAATTTATAATATTGCAAAGAAACGAGTGGCAGGACTGCGTAAATCCAGTTTTTGCTACTCGTTTTTTTATATTTGCCACTATTTAATATGCAGCTTATCAGTGTAAGTCCGGCTTATACGATCAGCAGGCATTATACGGCAGCCTTAAACAGGTCAGAGCCTGGGTACGATATGTGTGAAAAGATCATCATAGACTGCACAGGCTGAAAAATGATAAAAATTCCAAAATAAACCTGTAGACTAACCGTTTGGATAGTGTACAAACATGCAGCGGGTTGGTATAATTTTAAATGGCAGATCCGAAAGCAGAAGATGTGGAAAGCAGGTGAAGAACTGATTTACATAAAACCAAGACAAGCGGCAAAACGTTTAAAAGCCGCGGATGAGGAAAATATAACTGCATATATATACGGAATCAGCGGAAGCGGAAAGACGGAATTTGTTACAGGATATTTAGGCAATAGAAAATATACGTGCCTGGATGCCGGACGTGTCACGGTACAGGAACTGGAATTTGCTGAGTCGGGGCGGCGCAGGATCGTTGTGATCGATAATCTGCAGGAGCTGGCGCAGGAAGAGAGCCGGGAAGATGAACTGCTGAAAGAGGCGATCACAGCGCTGATCCGGCGGGAAGATGTATGGCTGATCTTATGCAGCAGGGGAGATGTGCCACCGTGGCTGACTGCGGTGCGGTATCAGGAAGTGTTTTACGTGATAGGAGAGAAGGATCTGTTGTTTGACGAAAAGCAGACGGATCAGTACATCGCACAGGCAGGAATGCTGTTTACGGAGGAGCAGGAGAAGCTGGTCAGAAATTACTGTAACGGAGTGCCGATTACATGGAATATCGTAAACAGTGTGTATCATCAGATGTGTGTATCAGACGGTGAAGCGGCGCAGGAGGCACCACTGGGGGAAAGGGAGTTTTCTGTTCTGGTAGAGCGTGCAAGAAGTCAGATGTGGGATTATCTGGAGTATCACGTGTACGACAAATGGGATATACAGATCCAGGAATTCCTGATGGAAGTATCCATTGTGGAGAGCTTTACAATTCCTCTGGCAGAAATGATCACAGGAAGAAATGATGTTGAACAGCTCTTAGACCGCATTCGTTGGATGGGCAATTTTATGACGGAAAACCATGGGGAAAATACTGGTAAAAATGAGACGGTATATCGTTTGAGAACAGCAATGTGCATCAGCATGCAAAGAAGGATGAAACGCAAATACAGCAAAGCGCAGATACGCTCATTGTATGAGAATGCGGGGCTCTGCTATCAGCTTATGGGAAAACCGCTGCAGGCACTTGCCATGTATCAGGAAGTGGGAGATATGGAGCGCATTGCAACGATTCTGATCGATAATGCCAGAACAGCTCCGAACAGTGGATATTATTACGAACTGAAGAAATATTATCTGGCGCTTCCAGAGAAAAAGATACGCACCAGCCCGGAACTGATGTGCGGAATGAGCATGCTGCAGTCCCTGCTTTTAAATATTCAGGAAAGTGAACGCTGGTATCAGGAACTTCAGAAATATGTGGAAGAGCATACGGGAAGCGAACGGCGTCTGGCAAAGGGCAGGCTGCTGTATTTGGAGATCGGACTTCCACACCGCGGAAGCGCGGATATGGTGGAAATTTTAAAAAAAGCATATCTGCTTGTTTTAAATAAGCAGGTAAATCTGCAGGAGTTTTCAGTTACCAGTAACCAGGCTTCACAGATGAACGGAGGAAAGGATTTCTGCGAATGGAGCAAGCGGGACCGGGAACTTGCAAAGAGCATAGGAAAAGTCGTTGAATTTGTATTGGGGAAGTACGGAAAAGGACTTGTCAATCTGGCTCTTGCAGAAAGCCTTTTTGAAAAAGGCGGGGATAATTATGAGGTGGCAACACTTGCAAATAAGGGGAGAATGCAGGCGGAAGCCGGAGGAAAATTAGAACAGTGCTTTGTGGCAGACGGTATGCTTGCGTGGCTGCATATCATAAACGGCAAGGCATCAGAAGGGGAAGAACTTTTAGAACGTTTTTATAAAAAAGCTGCGCAGGAGAAGGCAGAGCGGCTGCTTCCGAATATAGAGACCTTCCTCATACGCTGTGCATTGTACAGCGGGGATAAAACGCAGATTGCAAAGTGGATGGCTGCAGCACCGGATGAGGAACTGGAGTTCTCCATTTATGACAGATTTCATTATATGACCAAGGTGCGTGTTTATTTGCAGAACGGGAGAAACGGACAGGCATATAATCTGTTGTCAAAATGTGCGTATTATGCGCGGATGATGAAGCGTACCTATATTGACATGGAGGTAAAACTGCTTACAGCTGTCACCCAGTATCGTATGGGAGATACAAAATGGGATCAGACGCTGTGTGAGGCGCTTGATAAAACGGAGGAATATCATTTTGTCCGTATTATCACAAGAGAAGGGGCTGCAATCCGCCCGCTGCTCCTTGAAACATCATGGAGACCGACGGAAATTGAGGACGACAGGGAGCAGACCAGAAAAAACAAGTACTTCTGGAAACAGGTATTGGACGAGACGGAAAAAGTGACGCATTTTTATCCCGGCTATTTAAAAACGGGAGTAGAAGAAGTGGTTTTAAGTGATACGATGCTAAAGGTATTAAAGCTGCAGGCAGACGGATTATCCAAGGAACAGATTGCGAAAGAACTGGCGATGACAACGGCAAATGTAAAATACCATACACAGCAGATGTACAAGAAACTGGGTGTTTCCAATAAAGCGGGGGCAGTTATGGAAGCAGGAAAAAGGGGATTGTTATAGAGGGAGGAGACGGAGTTGGCAGTTTATTTTTACTTTCTGGCAGATGTAATAGCAGTGTTCCTTCTGATCTGGATCGTAAATGAAACAAGGAAGCACAATGAGAGTATCTATGTACTGTGTGGCGTTACGATTGCAATCGTAAATTTTGGCTACTGGCAGCTGGCATCTTCTGCGAATCTGGAGGAGGCATTACTTGCAAACCGCATCACTTATCTGGACGGCACGTTTTTAATACTGTTCATGTTTTTATCGGTGGCACATCTGTGCCGGCTTAAAGTGCCGGTCTGGGTGGTCACATTGATGACGGTGGCAAGTTTTGTGGTACTTGGGCTGGCATTTACCGGTGGATACAGTACGATCTACTATAAAAAAGTTACATATGTTACACGGGCCGGAGCAGCTTTTCTGGTCAATGAACACGGGCCGGCGCATCTTCTGTATATGATTTTGCTTGTGTTTTATATTCTTGCGGGATGCTGGGTTATTGCTTATGCATGTCGGCATAAGAATGAAGTTTCCTATATCAGTATTATGTGTATTTCCTACACGGAGTTTTCCTGTATTGCTGTCTATGCAATAGAATCCGTTGTAGATCTTGAGATCGAACTGCTTCCGTTCAGTTATGTGATTAACGAGATCGTGCTCTGCCTGCTGATCCGGAGAAGCAATCTGTATGATCTGGCCGGTAATGCGGAAAATATCAGAGAAGAACGTCAGGAATACGGGTACATTTCATTTACCGGAAAAGGAAAATATGTTGGAAGCAATGAAGTCGCGAGAAAATATTTCCCGGAGCTGTCACAGCTTCTGATCGACCGGGAAATTCCTGAGACGGCAGAGTTTTTGTACAGTGAATTTGGAATGTGGATGAGAAACTATCAGGGTGGAGAGGGTGAGATACGCTACTATAACAGGGATAACAAGGTTATCAAATGCTCCATGCATTATTTTGCAACGTGCAGCGTAAAGAAAGTGCGTGGATATCTGATTGAAATTTTAGATGACACCAGACAGCAGAAACAGATTCATGAGCTGAATGAGATGGCAAAAAGAGCAGAGGATGCAAATCTGGCAAAAGGTGCGTTTCTTGCAAACATTTCACATGAGATCCGGACACCGATCAATGCGGTGCTTGGAATGAATGAAATGATCTTACGGGAGTCGGAAGAACCACAGATCCGTGTTTATGCCGGAAATATCAAAAAGGCGGGAAATTCACTGTTGTCGCTGATCAACAATGTCCTGGACTATTCCAGAATGGAACGCGGAGCGTTAAATCTTCAGCCGGTCTGCTATGATGTGTCAGGGCTTTTGCGCGATGCATGCAGTCTGATGCGGGTGCGGGCAGGAACTAAAAATCTGCTCCTTGAGGCAGAAGTGGATGAGAATGTGCCGGCGCGGCTGATCGGGGATGATGTGCGAATCCGGCAGATTCTGTTCAATCTGCTTTCAAACGGAGTGAAATATACCAAAAAAGGTTTTGTAAAACTGCGGGTTTCCGTTGCAAGGCAGGAGAAAGATGTGGTCGTGCTTGAAATTGCAGTGGAGGATTCCGGAATTGGAATAAAGAAGGAAGATATTGAGCACCTGACAGATGCATTTCGCCGCGTGGATGAGGCAAAAAACCGAAAGATTGAGGGAACCGGGCTTGGCCTTGCAATTACGGCACAGCTCTTAAAGCAAATGGACAGTGAACTGATCGTTTGGAGCGAATATGGAAAGGGATCTGTATTTTCCTTTTTCCTGCAGCAGCAGATGGTGGATGATGCGAAAATTGGAATATTTGATATGGATGCGGAAGCAAGTGCAGAGGAATATGCCGGAGAACCGGTGGAATATGCCGGGAAATTCCGTGCACCGGATGCAAAGATCCTTGTGGTAGATGACAACGACATGAATCTCTTTATTTTTCGCGGACTTTTAAAGCATCTGGGGGCGAGGATCGATACGGCGGAAAGCGGTGCGGAATGTATAAAAAAGACGGCGGACTGCCATTATGACATTATATTTATGGATCATCTGATGCCGGAGATGGACGGCATTGAGACGCTTCACCGCCTGAGGGAGGATCGTACGAATGCATCCAGGGATGCAAAGATCATCATGGTGACGGCAAATGCTTTTGCGGGTGCGCGCAATATTTATCTGCGTGAGGGATTTGACGATTTTACACCGAAACCGGTAGAGGGTACAAAGCTAGAGCAGATTGTTTACCGGTATCTTCCGGAAGAACTGTTAAGCAGCGGGAAGCGGGAAGAACCAGAGAAAAAAGAACTGGAAGAAGGCTTTTTACAGAAACTTTGGCTTGTACAGATAGATGGAGAAAAAGGACTTGCCTATGCCAATAATGAGGTGGAACTGTATACGGAGATCCTGCAGGGCTTCGTGGAAGAATATGAGGAAAAACGAAGAAACATGATTGCCTGTGCGGAGGATCTGAAAAACAGGCACGGGGAACTCGTAAATCTTGCGCATCAGTTAAAGGGAGAAGCACGCGGCATTGGGGCCATGCATTTTGGAGAAAGCTTTTACACGCTTGAGAAAGCGTGTAGAGAAAAAAATGCAGAGAAAGTGCAGACGCTGCTGCCCGGAGTGCTGGATGAATGGGAGCAGACCGTCAGAGGAATTGAGGACTGTCTTTGCTGAGCTGCTTCTGGATGGTCTCGCGCAGACGCACCGGGATAAATATTTCGGCAGAATTCATCATTACAATGCTGGTGTCGGTAACCTCTTTGATATACAGGCGGTTGATCAGATAACTGCGCCCGACGGCTAAAAACCCCGTGCAGTTCTGTAAATCTTCGCGGACTTCCGTTAACACCTTTGTGAAGGAAAAGGTATCTGTAAGCGTGTGTACCAGAGTAACATGGCGCCCCGTTTCAAAGAAGAGAATATCTTTTAGCGGGAGTGCCGTATCTTTTCCGCGGATAGAGACGGTATAGGTCTTTGCCGCTTCTGTAAAAATGGACGAACACCGGTTGATGGCATTCGTGAAATCATTGTGGTCATAAGGCTTCTGCAGATAATACAGCGCATTGACATTATAGCTGTCCATGGCGTGTGAGGTTGAACTGGTGGTAAAAATGATGCCGTTCGCAAAACCGTTTCCACGCAGCGCCTTTGCAACCTCCATTCCATTCATATTGCCCATATAGATATCCAAAAAGATCAAAGATGGTTTTACCAGCGCACGCTCATAAGCGGCAAGAATGCTTTCTCCTGAGGAGAAAGAACGAATCTCAATATTCATGTCCAAATTCTGAATATATTCTTTTAAATGATGCGCAAGCCGCATCAGATCCGGTTTTGAATCATCACAAATATAAATCACCATAAATAGTTCATACCTCTCTGTGGGAATCTTCTTTGTTAACAGTATACCGTAAAATTGTCTGCCGTAAAACGACAAATTGGCATTTTTTGCTACAATCTGGCAGTTTGCCTTTTCGTATCGGTGTGTTTTCCTATAATGAAGATAAAAAACAGGAGGAACAAAAAAATGGGTTTTTATGATAATTTAAGCGGTTACCACAAGTATAAAAACACACAGGGGTATACCAATCAGATGCTTCTGGACCGGCTGGCCGGTGTTGAGGTATCTTTTGCAGGACCACCACATATGGGAGTGGTTGGGAAGAAAGAAGCTGTTGTGTATACCCTTGCGGACAGCCGTTTTATCGTGTATACGATGGCGGGCAAAGATATTGAAGTGGGAACCGTACTTGCACCTCAGGAAAGCGCCGGCAAATTTATCCTGAAGGAACTTGCGATCGGAGCTGTGACAGATGCGCAGGCAAAGGATCATAATGTGGCAAACCGGGCGGTGGATGAACTTGGTGAGATCATAAAAAAGCTGCTTGCGGGAAAATGGGATGTTACAAGTAATGTGTCAGCAGCGGGAAAATATGGGGAAAGTGTAAAATTATATATGCGGCAGAAAGTAATTTCCATAAAAGATAAGTACAGCATCTGCACAATGGATGAGCAGCCGGTATATTATGTACAGGGAAATCTCCTGGGACTGAACTTTTCCATTCAGAGAAGCACCGGGGAACAAATTATGAACGTAAAGAAAAAGCTGATCGCGGTTCTGCCGGAATATACACTGTCTGCGGGTGGACGGGAGATCGGAAAGATCAAAAAGAAGATAAGACTTACGAGACCGGAGATATCAGGTACGGTCTTTGGTGCAGAGATCACGATAAAGGGAAACTTGAGCGGTTTCAGTTTTGAAATATTCCGCAATGGGCAGTCTGTCGGAAGTGTGGATACGGAGCGTCTTACCTGGGGGGACTGCTATTCAATAGAGGCATATGATCCGAAGGATGCAGATCTTGTTGTTGCGATTGCGCTGATCTGTGATAATTCCCTGAAAGGGCATGACGATTAACGAAAAAATTACAAATTGGCATTTTTTGCTACAATCTGGCAGTTTGAATTGTCATATAAACAACGAGAATGTATACTCAATCTTGTTTCAAAAACATGCAACAGATAGAAATCATTGATAAGGAGAGAACTGAAAATGAGGAAGAAAATTTTAACTGTATTATTAGCTGGAATGATGGCAATGTCAACGCTTGCAGCCTGTGGAGACGCAGAGGAGACAACCGATGTAAAGACAACAGCAGAAAGCAATGCGGACAGTACAGCAGATGAAGAAGAATCTACCGATATGTGTTCTGACGAGACGTTTGAAGCGCTCCAGGACAATTATGCAACCATGGTAGACTGCTATAATCAGGTAAAAGATCTTTATGAAAGTGATGAGATCGCAGCAGATGCAGATATCGAAAACCTGATGAATGAGGCGGCTGATATCATCAACGAGATGGGAGAAATCAGTCAGGACAGTATCACAGAGTCTGATGCGGATGATCTGAATGAGGCAATGTTAAGTATTCTTGACGGACTTTCCACAGCAGTAGATGCGATGGAGACAACAGGTGCGGATGATACAGCGGCAGCAGATACGACAAGTGCATCCGGAGAAATGTGTTCCGATGAGACTTTTGCAACATTGCAGGACAATTATGCAAAGCTGACCGATTGCTACAATACTGTTTATGATGCTTATATGTCAGATGAGATTGAACAGGATGATGATATTGAATCTACTCTGACCGAAGCAGCAGATCTGATCGAAGAAATGGGAGAGATCAGTCAGGACAGCGTTACAGAAGAAGATGCAGTGATCCTGAACGATTCCATGAGTGCGGTACTTCAGGTATTATTTGCTGTAGTAAACGCAATGTAATTAACAGGAGCAATCCATAAAAAAACAGAAAATGTTAAGGGGAGGCATGATGTAGTGCTTCCCCTTATTTTACGCTATAGGAAAGACCTCGTTATGTTAATGTGATAAAGAATGCAATTGTGGCCTTCCCTATAGCGTAAAAGCATATTGCAATCGGTAAAAAAAAACAAAAAAACAGCAATGATTCTAGCCATTTGGCCAGTATACAAAGAAATAGCTGACTGGTATAATTTAAAATATAAAGTAGTCGCAGAAAACAGGGATGGATACAGTATACAAATGAAAGGGTGACAGTGAACATGGGGGATGAAACAGTAAAAAAGAATCATTTTTTGTGGACGATCAGAGGGAGAATGGCAGTATTTGTAACGATCTGCATGACGATTGTTATTTTACTGACCATACTGGCGAATGTTGTGACAACGAGAAGCACTATGGTGCGGGAGGCAGAAAATCTGCTGACAGAAGAAGCGGATGGCAATGCGGCTGTAATCAATGAATGGCTGAAGCAGGAAGGAAATATGGTAAACACCATGAAAAATGCACTCGCAACCATGGACAGAGATGATACCGATGCGATCATGGATTATCTGGAAGTGAATCTGAAAGAAAATGAAAACGCATTGATGTATTATTGCTGTTTTGGTTATGAGGGTGGCGTGTTTCCAGCGGATCATTCCAAGCTGGATCTGGACCCCACAACCAGAGACTGGTGGAAACAGGCGATTTCAGAAGACAGCCTGATCTATACAGAACCATATACAGATTTTGCGACCGGACAGATGGTTGTCAGTATAGCAGAGCCATTGACGATTGGGGGAGAGCAGGCGGTACTTCTGGCGGATATTACGATAGACCGTCTGATAGAAATTGTTCAGAATATCAGTGCAGATCCGAGTATCCAGACGTTTCTTCTGGCAGAAGACGGAAGCGTCATCACCCATGCAAATAAGGATTTCCTTCCAAAGGAGGATGGCAATACCGTTCTGACCGACAAAGTCAGGATAGATATTGATGCAAAAAAGGCGTTTGTCTTTACTGATTATGACGGACAGAAAAAATGCGGTGATATTGGAAATATTGATGTTACCGGGTGGAAACTGGGCGTCACACAGAATGAAAAGGTGATCAATGCACAGATCAGAAAAAATCTGGTTTTCCCACTCGTTATGGACATAGTCCTGCTTGGCATTACAGTAGCGCTTTTAAATCTGGTCATAGGAAAGATGTTAAGACCGATGGACAACATGAAACAGTTTGTAAAAGAGCGTGTGATCGGCCGGGAGCATGGAAAAACATATGAAAATGAGGTCGAGGAGATCAAATATCTGATCGGAGAACTGGAGGAGCGCTTTATTGCAACGATACGCAAGACGAAGCAGGAATCTTCGACGATTCAGGATAAGATGACCACAACGGATGACAAGGTAAAAATAATCAGTGGAAATATCATGGAGATCAGCGCCACAATGGAAGAAACCGGAGCCAGTGTGGAAGCTCAGACAGAGAGCATTCAGAGCATAGATGATACATGCGAGGAGGTAACACAGGCGGTGGACAAGCTGGCAGAAGAGGCGCAGAGCATGGCAGCCCGGGCAGGCGAAATCCAGCAGAGAGTGGAGAAACTTGTACCGGAGCTGATGAGAGATAAAGAAAATGCCGCTACAATGACAGAGGACAGTCGTGTCAGGCTTGCGGAGGCCATTCACGGTACGGAGGTCATAAACCAGATTGTAGAAGTATCCGGAGCAATTCAGGAGATCGCATCCCAGACAAATCTGCTTGCGTTAAATGCATCCATAGAAGCAGCGAGGGCAGGAGAAGCTGGAAAGGGATTTGCGGTTGTAGCGGAAGAAATTAAAAATCTGAGTAACATTACCGGAAAAGAGATCGGAAAGGTCGATGAACTTACCAGTAAAGTCCTTGAGAGTGTAAAGGCTCTTTCGGGTGAAAGCAATTCCATTCTTGCATTCCTGGATGGTGTGATCATGAAAGATTATGACCAGTTTGGGGAGATTGCGGAAAAATATAAAGATGATGCGTTCTATTTTGCAGGGATCAGTACGAATCTCGGGGCAGGGGCGGAGGAATTAAGCGCTTCTGTTCAGAATATCAGTAATATTCTTGGAACGATCAATACCTCGCAAGGTGAATTAAACAAAGCGATACATGCCGTAAATGATAATTTGCAGCAGATTACTTATGCCAGTGAAAATGTCACAGCGGATACGGGAGAAGTGCTGACAAGCATACAGTCACTTCAGGGTACAATGGGTCAGTTTCAGGTATAAGGCGGAGACAGCAGAAAAAGGAGCTTGAAAATATGACAGAGTATGCAAATGACCTGATCGGACGGAAAATACAGATCAAGGATATGAAGACGGGAGCGCTCATTGCAAATACAAGAATTACAGCCTTTGATTCAGGAAAAAAGACAGTAAAGATCAGTGCAAGTGAACTGAATGATACCGGAAGTCAGGAAGTGTGCGTATTGATATTCTGTACCAGCCGGCTGCTGGAATACTACGGCAGACTGAAAAAACCGGTGATCGCCAATGAATTTGAGATAGACCTTTACAGCGGAAGAGTGCGGGAGGACAGACAAAAACTGCGGTATGACATCAAAGCGCAGGGCAGGGTGGTTGGAATGGTTATTGTGGGAAAGAGGATTCTGCTGCGCAAACCGATCGATATTACCACGAAAAATATCAGTGCAAACGGTCTTCTCATCGAGGCGCAGGCGGGAAGCTTTGAAAAAGGAAACCGTATACAGATTCTTCTGAATCTGGGAGAAACCACACTGCATGGAGTGTATGAAGTTGTAAGACTGCAGAACCAGAATCTGTGGACAGAGGAGTATGGATGCCGACATGTTGCAGCCGGAAAGAGCAGGGAATACTATGACAGAAGAAAAAGAGAACATCGTCTTAAAACGGGTGCCTATTAGATACCTCTGGGATGGGATGGTGCTGTCAGATGATCTGTACAATGAAAATGGAAAGGTGCTTCTGATACGCGCCGGAGAAAAAATCACAGAAAGAACGATTGAACAGTTAAAAAATCTGGGAACAAAGGATTCCTGTGTTATGACCCGCGAGGAATCTTACCGTGAGATCATGAATTCGGAGCATATGCCGCGGGAAATACGTCAGAAGATACGGGAGGATCTGTTCGGGTATACAAAACTGAAAAAAGAAGTGAAGCATTTTCTTGGGATGATCGAGCACGCGGCGGAGCCGGAGTATGAGGAAGCCAGGGTAATGACCGGCGAAGTGGCAGAAAAGATACGGGAAATGGATTTTTATGACTTCTTTTTATGTATCAATGTTCCAAGAAAAATAGACGAGGATCTGCAGCGCCATTCCTTAAATATTGCATTTTTAAATGGAATGATGGGATACTGGCTGAAAATGCCGGAGGAACAGATTCAGCTGCTTGTCATGGCAGGCCTTCTTCATGATATCGGGAAAACGCAGATACCGGAGCAGATTCTCTATGCGCCGCGCAGACTGACCAAAGAGGAATATGAGGTGATCAAGTGTCATCCGGTATATTCTTATGAACTGCTTGGAGATCAGTATGATGCCTCTGTCCGGGATACAGTCCGTCACCATCACGAACGGTTGGACGGCCTGGGCTATCCGGATCACCTTTCCGGGGATGAAGTTTCTGTTTTTGCGAGGATCACATCAATCTGCGATATTTATGATGCAATGGTTTCCAAACGGAGTTATAAGGAAGAACGGCTGCCGTTTGATATTCTTGCAAAAATGAAGGATAATGTATATGAGGGACTGGATCAGGCGCTGGTGACAGTCTTTGTAAACAATATGATAAAGCATTTCCGGAACAGCCAGGTGGTCATGTCCGACGGAATGACGGGGATTGTTGCCTATATTCCGCCGAACGATATTGACCATCCGGTGATCATTGCCGGGGATATGGTACGTCAGGTCGATGATGCATGGTATTGCAGGAAAGTGCTAAACGCTGCCCAGGAGCCGTGTTGAGGAGGCTTTAAAGAGACTGGAGACATATGTCATTTAAGCTGATTTCAGAGAGAGCGGAAGCAGAATCCGGAACAAAATCTGAAAATAAGGCAAAAAAACACCTTGACAGATGGTAAAAACTGGCGTAACCTAAAACACGTAACTCATGTAAGAAATAACAAACATCAGGAAGGAGGTAATGATATGCGAAATATAAATTTAAATGTTACGGTAACAGCATATGCTGGTGTGAATGGCGTAAGCATGCATGGAATTACCTCGGGGTGCGATTTCTGATTCCTGTCGTTTGAAAATAGACAGATTTTTATGTCTGCGATAGAAGGATGACCGCGGTAGTTTCACTGCCGCGGTTTTTTATTGCTGTAAGATGTCATTATGCGGGGCATTGGCAGCAAATGAAAGATCCTTCTGCCGCAGATTTTTTTGTCACTTTTAAACGTCTGTTGCCGGGAGCACGTTATTTTTTGCAGAAAAAAATTCAGGATGAAGGGGGAAATGTTTTGAAAAAATTACATACTTACATCTGGGAACATAAGTGGGGCTATCTGTTTGCCGTGGCATCCCTGCTCATCGCGGTATGTCTTGACCTGATGTCACCGCAGTTTACGAAACATATTGTGGATGATGTCATTGTAGGCGGTGATATCCCCAAATTAAAATGGCTTTTGCTCGGTATTCTTGGAATTGGCGTGGGGCGCTGTGTTTTCCAGTATGCCAAGGAATATACATTCGATTATCTCGGATCGACGATCGCATCGGATATGCGAAAAAATCTGTTCCGTCACATCCAGTCCTTAAGTGCGGAGTTCTTTGACCGCACCGGAACCGGAGAACTGATGGCGCGTGTAAAAGAAGATGTCGATAAGATCTGGGACGGAATCAGCTTTGTCAGCATGCTTTTGATCGAGGTTACGGTACATACGGTCATTATTCTGTTCTGCATGTACCGCCTGAACTGGAAGCTTGCCCTGATCCCGACACTTTCCATGGCTGTCTGCGGGGTGATCGCGGTCGTAATGGAGCGAAAGCTCGGAGCGGTCTATGAAGCGATCAGCGAGGAAAATGCAAAGTTAAATACGGTTGCAGAGGAAAACCTTGCGGGTGTGCGCACAGTTAAGGCGTTTGCAAGAGAAAAATATGAGATCGGAAAATTCCTGTCTCATAATAAGCGTTATTATGATCTGAATATGCAGCAGTCGAAGGTGTTTGTAAAATACGATCCGTATTTTTCGCTGGTTACAAAGGTGCTGCCACTTATTACCGTGATGTTCGGCGGATACTTCGTGATCCACGGGAAAATGACGCTTGGAGGTCTAAGTGCATTCATCGAATATTCCAACAATATCGTATGGCCGATGGAAATGCTCGGATGGCTGACAAACAGCGCTTCTTCTGCGATCGCGTCCAACAAAAAGATCGGAAAGATCTATCAGGAAAAACCCGCGGTCGTTGAAAAAAGTCAGCCGGTCACAAAGGAAAAGATCGCCGGAAAGATCGAGTTTTCCCATGTGTCGTTTCACAAGGCGGATGGCTATGAGATTTTAAAGGATGTGGATTTTACGGTTTCGCCTGGCAAGACGATCGGGATCATGGGTGCGACCGGAGCCGGAAAAAGCTCCATCGTCTACCTGTTGCAGCGGCTTTATGATGCGACAGGCGGCAGCGTGAAGGTCGATGACATGGATGTGCGTGATATGTCGTTAAAACAGCTTCGCAGCAGTATTTCCGTGGTCATGCAGGATGTCTTCCTGTTTTCGGACAGTATCAGTGAAAATGTCAAGCTCGGAAAGCGCGACAGCATTGATCCGGAGACGGTGCGTAAAGCGGCTGCAGATGCCAGGGCAAACAGTTTTATCGAACGCATGGACCGGCAGTACGATACGATCATCGGAGAACGGGGCGTCGGACTCTCCGGCGGGCAGAAGCAGCGTATCAGTATTGCGCGCGCGCTTGCAAAGAAAAATCCGATTCTGGTGCTGGATGATTCGACCTCGGCGCTTGATATGGAGACCGAGCATCTGATACAGGAAACACTTGAAACATTAAACGATACCACCAAGATCATCATTGCGCACCGCATCAGTGCCGTGAAGCATGCAGACGAGATCATTGTGCTGGATGCAGGGCAGGTAAAAGAGCGCGGAACGCATGAAGATCTGCTTGCAAAGAAAGGACTTTATTATGAAACTTATCTGGCGCAGTACGGTGATATCTTAAAAGCAGAGTCAGAAAGAAAGGAGGCATAGCACATGGCAGTAAATTCATATAAAGATGATGAACAGTTAAATGAAAAGAGCAAGGCGGCAACGCTGAAGCGGCTTTTTTCCTACCTGCTTGCCTATAAATGGCAGATCATTCTGGTGCTGGCACTGATGTCCTATGGTGTGATCATCAGCCTGCTAAACCCGATCATGATCGAAGATGCCATTGATGTATACATTGGAAATCAGAATATTCCGGGACTGTTCCGCCTTATGGGGATCGCGCTGGTTTTAAACCTGTTTGTGGTGCTTGCCATGAAGATCCGTATGTATATCATGGCTAAGGTCTGTAACAACATTCTGCTGACGATCAGACAACAGCTTTATACTCATATTCAGAAGCTGGATTTTGCATTTTTTGACAGCAGACCGACCGGGAAGATCCTCTCACGTATCATCGGGGATATCAATTCCTTAAAGGATGTACTTTCAAACAGTGTGACAACGCTGATCCCGGATATGATCACGGTCATTGCGGTTGTCGGCATCATGTTCACCAAAAATCCAAAGCTTGCGGCAGCATCGCTGATCAGTACACCGTTTATGATATTCGGTATGTTTTTTATCGAAGTGCATGCACATCCAAAGTGGCAGGCATTCCGTAAAAAGAGCTCAAATCTGAATGCCTTTATCCATGAGGATATGTCCGGCATGCGGATCATCAAAAGCTTTACAGCGGAGGATGAGACGAAAGAGACCTTTGATGTCCTGACAAGAGAGCATCGGAATGGCTTTTTAAAGGCGGTGCGCTTAAGCGATGCATTTGGCTCAGTTATCGACCTCTCCTGGGGCATTGGCTGCATCTGTCTGTATTTTGTGGGAATTGTGATCCTTGGGACCGATCATGTCACACTCGGTACATTTCTTGCATTCGGGACATATATCAATATGTTCTGGCAGCCGATCAACAACTTAAGCAACTTTTATAATCAGCTTGTGACGAATATTGCCGGAGCAGAGCGTATTTTTGAGATCCTTGATACCGAGCCTGCGATCACAGATGAAGCAGACGTGGCGGAAATGCCGGAGATAGAGGGAAATGTACGCTTTGAGCATGTATCCTTTTCCTATGATGCAGATACAAAGGTGCTTGATGATATCAATTTTGATATAAAGCCGGGTGAGACGATCGCGCTTGTGGGTGCGACCGGCTCCGGAAAATCTACGATCGTAAATCTGATCAGCCGTTTTTATGATGTGCAGCAGGGCAGAGTGCTGATCGACGGGATGGATGTTAAAAAAGTTTCGATCGAGAGTCTTCGCCGGCAGATGGGCATCATGACACAGGATAATTTCCTGTTCAGCGGTACGATAAAAGATAACATCCGTTATGGGAAACTGGATGCGACGGATGAGGAGATCATTGCAGCCGCAAAAGCGGTCAATGCGCATGATTTTATCATGAAACTGGAAAAAGGTTATGACACCGTGCTGTCGGAACGCGGCGGCGGACTGTCCATCGGGCAGAAACAGCTTCTTGCATTTGCCCGGACGATGGTATCCATGCCGAAGATTCTGATTCTGGATGAGGCGACATCAAGTATTGACACAAAGACAGAGATCCTGGTGCAGAAGGGCATTGAAAGCCTGTTAAAGGGAAGGACATCCTTTGTCATTGCACACAGACTCTCCACGATACAGGAAGCAGACCGTATTTTTGTCATCGATGACGGTCATATCATAGAACAGGGCAGTGCAAAAGAATTGATGGAATTAAAAGGCGCATACTATAAACTTTACATGGCACAGTTTGCCGCTTAAAAAAAACGGAAAAAACCTGAAAAAAACCTCGAAAAATACCGCTCTCCGGTTGAAAAACCTGTCTGAATGACTTAAAATGAAAGTAGTGTAATATACTGAAAAAGGAAGAGAAGAGGACAGTTGGGGAGCGGAATGGGAAAAAAGAATTATGAGGTAAAATACCGAAAGCTGGCAAAGATAGTAAATACGATGCTGCTTTGCTCGCATATTTATCTGATCATTATGTTTGGGGTGCTTCAGATCAGGTTTATGGTTGCAGTCAATGTATTGAGCCTTCTGGTGTATATGATAAATTATTACTGGATCGGCAGGAATCTCCATGTGTTTTTTGGAAACGCCTATGCGGAGATCCTGCTGCATATGATTCTTGCGTATCTTTCCGTCGGATGGAACGGTGGATTTCAGATCTATGCTTTTGCATTGATACTCACAATCTATTACTGCGATTATCTGGGGCAGAAGATCAAAAAGCCGTCACTGTATCCCCGTACGATCAGTATCATTGTTGCAATGCTCTATGTGGCGCTGTACTTTATTTCCTATTATATCAAACCGCTCTATGATCTGAAAAATGAGCAGGCGGCAAAGCTTTTCTTTACGGTAAATGCATTTTTTGTGCTGGCATACATGATTTTCTTTATGGAGAATTATAAAAAGATCGTAACCGGAACTGAGCAGCAGCTGAAAGAGGCGGCGCGGCTGGATGAACTGACGCGGATGGAAAACCGCAGGAGCATGCAGGAGCGGTTTGACAAGCTGTTTGATTCCATAGGACCGGACGAGACGGTGAGTGTCGCGATTCTGGACATTGATGATTTTAAACGGGTCAATGACACGTATGGGCACGGAGCAGGAGATATGATCCTGTATGAGGTGGCGGCGAGGATTCATGAGGCCGAGTCCGGACAGATACATACCTGCCGATGGGGCGGTGAAGAATTCCTGATTCTTTCGGTTGGCAAAACAGCATATCCGGTGCTTGTGACTGCACTGCGGAAAATACTGTCAGAGGTGCGTTCTGACCGGCATTATCATGAAGGTGCGTGCATTACCGTCACAGTGTCAGCAGGGGCCGCACAGTGGAAGAACGGGGAAAAGATCGAGCACACGATAAGCCGGGCGGATGCCTGTCTTTACCGGGCAAAGAAAAACGGCAAAGACCGTATGGAGATTTCCTGAAACTTTTCCGGACAGTAAAAAACTTGAAGGTGGCATTATGGACAGAGCAGGATTTGGCAAAAAGTGGATAGGGCTGCTGCTTGCAGCAGCAATGATCTTATCCGGAATATGTCTGGAACTAGGACAGGCAGATTCTCTCTTTTTGTGTGCAGATTCTGCCGGTTCTGCCCCGGAAGTATACTGCATCAAGGCAATGGTGTCGGATCATGAAGCATCCTGCACTTCGGAACAGCTTGGTTTAAAGAGCGTACAGGCGATGGCCGGCAGTGAACGGTCTGCGGAAAATAATGTCCGCATCGTATGGAGTCTGTTTTTTCTGGCAGTTCTGCCGCAAATACAAACAAAGATCCAAAAAGAAAACAAAAAGAATCCGGAATGCGCGTCGACAGGGCGCAGGTGCATCATCCGCTATATTCACAGGCAGGATGGAGAAAAAGGTATTTCTGTGATTTCATAAGACAGTTTTATTTTTGCCCGTGCAAAGCAGGGGCTTGTTTTGGTATGGAAAAATCGAAATCACAGGAGGAAAATACATATGGCTCAGAACATAGTAGCGATCGTTTTGCTTATTATCGTAGTAGGCGCAGGAATCTGGTGCTGGTGGATCGAGAACGGAAAAGACAGCGGTGAGGAACCCAAAAACGAGAAAAAAGATATACAAAGATAAAAGAGGCTTGCGTTTTCTCCTTTTTGGGAGTATATTAAAACCATATAATCACTAGGTTAGAGAATAGAACAGATGATACGCTTATCGTGTATCATCTGTTTTTGCAAAAAGGAGAACAACTATGAATACGATTGCAGAGATACAAAAGCAGATCATGCAACTGAAGAAGGAGAAGGATTTCTGTATTCTTGCACACTGCTATCAGTCCCAGGAGATCTTGGAAGTGGCGGATATCGTGGGAGATTCCTATGCGCTCAGTAAAAAAGCGGTGGATGTACCGCAGCAGAACGTTTTAATGTGCGGGGTACGTTTTATGGCAGAGACGACCAAGATCCTTTCTCCGCAGAAAACGGTATACCTTTCCAATTCGTCAGCGGGCTGTCCGATGGCGGAACAGTTGGATTACGATATGCTTTCCCAGTTAAAGGAAATGTATCCGGGATATACGGTTGTGGCATATATCAATACCACGGCGAAGTTAAAGACGCTCTGCGATGTCTGTGTGACATCATCTTCTGCGATCAAGATCATATCCAATATAGAAAATAAGGACATTCTTTTTATACCGGACTGTAATCTGGGCGATTACATAAAAAAACAGCTTCCGGATAAAAATATCAAGCTGGTGCATGGCGGCTGCCCGACACATGTGCGGATGTCCGTTAAGGATGTAAAGAGAGCGCGTGCCGCTCATCCGGATGCGCTGTTGCTCGTTCATCCGGAATGCCTGCCGGAAGTGGTTGCAGAGGCGGATTATGTTGGCAGCACCACAGGTATCATGGATTTTGCCGAAAAGAGCGATGCAAAGGAATTTATTATCGGAACGGAAAACAGTATTGTGCAGCATCTGCAGTTCTCCTGCCCGGATAAGGCTTTTTATGCGCTTTCCAAAGATTGTGTCTGTCACAATATGAAGGCAACGACGCTGGTGGATGTCTTACGTGTTTTAAATGGCACCGGAGGCGAAGAGATCGTTCTGGACGAGGAAGTACGCCTGCAGGCAAAGCACAGTATTGAAGAAATGGTACGGCTGGGTTAGTTATAGGAAAAACCTATAACTGCGTACAAGTTTTATATATTAACACTTTTTCCCGTTTCCCGCTATAATACAGTTATAAGATAAATCCTACAAAAACGATGGGATTACAAGGAACGTAAAAGAGCGGAAGCGGAGGTGTTTTGATGAAACAGGAAAATATTGAACGAATCAATTTTAATATAGTAGTAAACCGAAAAAATACAAATTGCCTGAAATATGATTTTGCAGTAAGACGCGGGAGACCGGAGAATGTGCTTCCGCTCTGGGTGGCAGACATGGATTTTAAAGTGGCACCGGAGATCACAAGGGCGATCGAAGAACGTGTTGCACATGGAATCTTTGGATACAGTGAGGTGAAGGAAGAGTATTTTAAGGCAGTTGCGGCATGGATGGAGCAAAAACATGGCTGGAGTGTCGAGGAAGAGTGGCTGGTCAAGACACCTGGCGTTGTATTTGCACTGGCAATGGCGGTGCAGGCGTTTACAGAGCCGGGAGATGCCGTGATCATCCAGCAGCCGGTCTACTATCCGTTCAGCGAAGTTATTACAGATAACGGGCGTAAGATCGTGGATAATACGCTGGAACTGAGGGAAGATGGAAAATATCACATCAATTTTGAAGATTTTGAGCAGAAAGTAAAAGAAAACCAGGTAAAGCTGTTCCTGTTATGCTCCCCGCACAATCCGGTAGGGCGTGTCTGGACGAAGGAAGAACTTTCCCGCATTGCAGAGATCTGCCGCAGGTATGATGTGATCGTGGTGAGTGATGAGATCCATGAGGATTTTGTGTTCACCGGAAAGCATCAGGTGTTTGCAGATCTGAGCGAGGACGCAAAAAACCGCACGATCACCTGCACTGCGCCGAGCAAAACCTTTAATCTGGCGGGGCTTCAGGTGTCAAACATCTGGATCGCCAATCCGCTGCTTAAGGAGAAGTTCCAAAAGCAGATCGCAGCAGCCGGATACAGCCAGCTCAATACACTCGGACTTACCGCATGTGAGGCGGCATACCGTTATGGCGGTGCATGGCATAAGGAACTACTTGGTTATTTGAGAAGCAATCTGAACTTCCTGCGGGAATTTTTACAGACCAGACTTCCGGAAGTAAAGCTGATCGAGCCGGAAGGAACATACCTTGTATGGCTGGATTTTGGCAGCCTCGGACTGACGGAAGCACAACGGGAGGAACTGCTCACGAAAAAGGCAGGAATCTGGCTGGACAGCGGAGCGATTTTTGGAGAAGCGGGAGAAGGCTTTGAACGCATCAACATTGCATGCCCGCGGAGCATTTTAAAAGATGCCCTGGAACGTATAGAACGGGCAGTGCGTGAGTAGGAGGAAACCGGAAATGAAACAGATATTATGCTTTGGAGATTCAAATACTTATGGATATATTCCGGAAAACGGAAAACGCTATGCATTTGCAGACCGCTGGACGGGGATTCTTTCCGGGCGTCTGGAAAAAGAGGACTGCAGGGTGATCGAAGAGGGACTTTGCGGAAGGACGACCGTTTTTGAGGACGAGCTGCGGATCGGCAGACGCGGGGCAGATCTTCTGCCGGTGCTTTTGGAGAGCCACAGCCCGGTAAACCGTGTGATATTAATGCTTGGTACCAATGACTGCAAGACTGTGTATGGAGCGTCTGCGGAGGTGATCGGAAAGGGGATTGAGAAGCTGATAAATCAGATAAAAAGTGCGGATGAGGCGACAAAGATCCTTCTGATCTCTCCGATCTGGCTTGGAGAAGGTGTCTGGGAAGAAGGATACGATCAGGAATTTAATGAAAACTCTGTGGAGACATCAAAGAAGTTAAAGAAGGTTTATGAAAGGATCGCGTCCGACTATGGCTGTGATTTCCTCGCAGCATCGGATTATGTGAAGCCGAGTGAAGCGGACCGGGAGCATCTCAGTCTGGAATCCCATCGTATTTTATCCGAGGTGATCTACAAGAAATTGAAACAGTGCGCATAAAAGTATGTAAAATGGTGCATAAATGGCGCAGGAAAAGGCTTTTCAGAAACAGAATATTGTGATAAAGTGAGACAGGCAGCCGCATGCGCAAGCAGCGGCTGCCTGAAGTGATGTAAAAATGAAAGCAGATAATGAGAGATAGGGAAAGTATCATGAGTGAGAATTACGAGGTTACATTGGAAGAATGGAAGGCAATGGATCAGGCAGATCTTGTTTTGCTGGATGTGCGCGATAATATGGCATTTCAGTACGGGCATATCGAAAATTCCATTAATCTTCCGCTGGAAGAATTGAAAAAACAGATTGAAAATTCCGAATTATCGGAACAGTTAAAACAGAATAAAAAAATTGTTGTATACTGCAAACGCGGAGAGGCAAGCGCAGAGGCAGTTACACTTTTGCGTGAACAGGGGCTGGATGCCTATAATCTTGTGGGCGGTTATATGGCGTGGCTTTTGGCAGATATGGCTGGGAGCGGCGATGAAGAGGAAAAAGCGGCGGAGAAAGACCGCCTTGCCGACATCGAGCAGAGTATCCGCAAAAAATTTCACAAACAGCTTTTTACGCGGTTTGCGAAAGCGTTAAATACTTACGATATGCTGCAGGAGGGCGATAAGGTCGCAGTCTGTATTTCCGGTGGAAAGGATTCCATGCTGATGGCAAAGCTGTTCCAGGAATTGAAACGGCACAACAAGTTTTCATTCGAGCTGGTATTTCTCGTGATGGACCCCGGTTACAATGAGGAGAACCGCAAGGTGATCGAAAACAATGCAAGACTGTTAAATATTCCGATCACAATCTTTGAGACGAATATCTTCGAGGCGGTATATGAGATTGAAAAATCTCCGTGTTATCTCTGTGCCCGTATGCGGAGAGGTTATCTTTACAGCAAGGCAAAGGAGCTTGGCTGCAATAAGATCGCACTCGGACATCACTATGATGATGTGATCGAGACGATCCTTATGGGCATGCTCTACGGCGGACAGGTGCAGACCATGATGCCGAAGCTGCACAGCACGAATTTTGAAGGGATGGAGCTGATACGTCCGATGTATCTGATCCGGGAGGATGATATCAAACACTGGAGAGATTATAACGGGCTGCACTTTATCCAGTGTGCCTGCCGTTTTACGGACACCTGCACGACCTGCAACAGCGACGGAAGCTCTGATTCCAAGCGTATGGAGGTTAAAAAGCTGATCCGGGAATTAAAAAAGACCAATCCGTATGTGGAGAAGAATATTTTCCGCAGTGTCGAAAATGTAAATTTAAATACGATCGTTGCATACAAAGAAAACGGCGTGACGCACAGTTTTCTTGAGGGCTATGATGAAAAGTAAAAGAAGGGCATTCATTTCGGGCAGAAGCGGAAGAGAGAATGCGACAATATAAGGAAACTTTAAAAGATTCCGATATAAGGTATAGAAAATGATTCTTGAATACAGCAGGAGGATTTGCGTATGCAGGTGGACAATTTTGGAAATACCCGTATCGGAACCATGGATCTGTTTGTGCAGAAGCAGAAGCAGGCGGAAAAAACAACGGAACAGGCGGATGATCAGCCGGTCACGTTAGGAAAGACTACCCATACGAAAAAAGAGTGGGAGGAAATGATGCGTAAGCTGGACCGTTATCTGGAAATGGTAAAGGAGGAACAGCAGGTACGCGCAAAAAGGCTGAAAAAACAGGCCCAGGAGCAAAAAATCCAGGCAAAGCTGGATCAGAAGGCGAGGGAACAGCAGAAACGTCTGTTAAAGGAACGGGACGAGCATAATGTCACAAAGCAGCTTCTTCAGAAAAAGGAGCATTATACGGCGACACCGGAGGAGCTGGCGGAAGATGAATATGAGATCTCAAGCCGGGATACCGGAGCAACTTACCGGTTTAAAAGAGCTAACGTCCCTTCGCATTGATTCAAAAAAACGGATATGGTATGATAGAAAAGCGGAGGAAAGCCATGAAAAAGTTAATAGCGCTGCTTGTTGCCGTCTGCTGTCTGACCGGATGCGCGGGCAGCAGGGAAACGGAAAGCGGACAGGTGAGTGTGGTGGACGGCATGACAGAAACGGCGGAGTCTGAGTGTACGGACATCAAAGAAAATGAACCCCCGGATATTGTCTGCTGGGGCGACAGCCTTACCTACGGAACCGGCGGAGAGGGTGTGACCTATCCGTCCGTGCTGGCGGATGAGACCGGACTGACCGTATATAATTACGGTGTGTGCGGGGAAAAGGCAGATCAGATCGCAATCCGCATGGGATTGTATCCGATGACCGTGTCTGCATTTACGATCCCGGCAGGAAAAGAAGCTGTGGCAGTGAGCCTGCTCTGTCAGGGTACAGATCCGGTTATGCTGCGTCTGTGTGATGCGGGAATGAATCCGTGTGACATTGCAGGAGTCAGAGGAGAACTTTCCTTTTGCGAGGAAGATGGAAATTACTATTTCACCAGACTGACGGCTGGCGATGAAGTCGCTGTTCTGGATGGAACAGTTGTGGTGATGGATGCGGCGGAAAAAACAGATCCGAATGATATTGTGGTTCTTTTTGCGGGAAGCAACGACCGGCCGACCAGGGAAGATGCAAAGATACTGATTGAAACAGAAAAAGAAATGATCGGTTATCTCGGATCTTCAAAATATATTGTAGTCGGTCTGACTTCGCAGGAGATGATTCCGGAAGTTGCAGCGGTAAACGAAGAATTAAAGGCGGCGTTTGGAGATCATTTTCTGGATATCCGCACATATCTGCTGGAACACGGATTGGAGGACGCGGGCATTACACCGACGGATCAGGATCTTTCCGATATAGCTTCCGGAGAGATCCCTTCAAGCCTGCGCGTGGATATTGTGCACGGAACGCCGGATTTTTACCGTATTCTGGGAGAACAGCTCTATGATAAAATGAAGGCAGACGGGTATCTTTAGGAGGAAGAGCGATGGAAGCGCATGAAGTATTGCAGAAAGTAAAATCGGGAGAGATCTCGGTGGAGGATGCAGAACAGTTTTTTCGCCGTGAGCCGTTTGAGGAGATGGGTTATGCCAAGATCGATACGCACAGGAAGCTGCGTTCGGGGTTTGCAGAGGTTATTTTCTGTAGTGGAAAGTCAAAAGAGCATCTTTTGCATATTTTTGGAAAGATCTATGAAGAAGAGGGCGAAGTGATGGGAACCCGTGCTTCCAAAGAGCAGGCAGAGCTGATACAGAAGGCGTATCCGGAGGCGGAGTATGATCCGCTTTCCCATATTATCAGAATTGAGAAAAAGGATAAGACACATACCGGCTGTATTGCGGTCTGTACGGCGGGAACC